>Ga0153950_1000010_pt1 | contig 95452 bp, 73 predicted proteins | sample TSNJ034MetaG_FD_104737 | JGI IMG/M metagenome (GOLD analysis project Ga0153950, IMG submission 104737) | Attine ant fungus gardens microbial communities from New Jersey, USA - TSNJ034 MetaG | ecosystem: Host-associated > Fungi > Mycelium > Unclassified | place: USA: New Jersey, Wharton State...
TCTAGTCTTAATTCAAACACTTTATCAGCACTTTCAATATCCATCAATAGTGACATTCTATCCAATGTTTTCCCCATCTGCTCTAATCTCTCACATACTTTTACATACTTCTCATATCTTACTTTATCCATTTCAAATCCTTTCCCGGCAATAACCGCTAAACTTTATTTTTGCGAATTAAGAGATTTTAAAATTAATTCTTTTTTCTCTTAAAGCAGTTTTGGTCTTGATACCCCGCTGCAAGCAGCGGGGTCGTTCATTATGCAATCCATGCTTCCGGCGGTAGTGCATCTGTGTACATTCTCCATTCTCTCGCCGCCTTATTCCATTCACTATCTCTATTCCATTTATCGCTCGCTGCTTCATACAACTTTTCAATTTCTTTCACCACTTGCAGATGTCCGGTGTTTTGGTCACGTAATATGTCAATTGCAGCTTTCAGGTTATCATATCTATTCCGTAAACCCAGATAGGCGTGGTATATCTTAAAACATTGTCTTGCCGCCGCAATTAGGTCATCCTTTGTTAATTGCTTAAGCTTCTTTTTCGTTTCATCCTCTACAAAGCAATCAGCACATGATAAGCCAAAATAATCCTGTTCATATGAATCCCATCCAAACAAACCGCCTCCTGAACCTCCGGCACCTATTGCAACAAAGAAAATGTCAAAACATTCAGGTACCCATTCTTCCGCTAAGTCTCGCGTCATCATATCGCATTCCGCACATAGGTCGGCAAAAGACATCTTAAATTCATACGCTTCATCGTCATCTCCATCCAGTGCATTTATGAGTGAATCCGTCCCATTTTCCGAATCTGTATACCATCTAACATTTTCACATTCTTCTTGAATATCCCACAAGTCCTGTGTTATCGATTCCAGATTGAGATTTCTCACAATAGGTTTTTTGTATCTCATTTGCTTGGCTTTTCTTATTTTTGTATCTATAACGTCTACCATCTTTACTCCTTCCTTTATCTATCAGTTAAAAATTAATTTGGCGCATAACTTCTTACATCAGATAAATATTCGTTCAAATAATCCTTTATCCTCATTTATAATTTACCATATAGATTGATTTCCAAGTTCTCCATGGAACCCCTATGTAATCGAGCACAGCTCCCATTCCCAACCCACCTTCGCAGATTGGTCTCATACAAAGTCTATATTGATTAGGATGGGTAAGTGCCATTCTCTGAAAACGGTTTGGTTCTGGCTCAAGATGTGCTCCGAACGCACAAAACATACAGCCAGTTCTTTGTTCACCAGTCAAATAATATTGTCCGCAGGAGCTTTTCTTGATGTCTCCATAGATCGAGCATATCTCTATGTCATTTTCTACTACATAACGCAAAACATCCTGCTTAGTCCAAAATCCGAGCGGTTGACTTTTAATAGTCGTTCCAAAATACACATTACAACCAGTATGTGCATATTGATGTTCCCGGCGGAAACTTTCATCTTGTGTTACTCCGATAAATGGCACCCTGCCAGTAGATTTGACATATTTGTTGAACGGAATTTTTTTCATTACATCGCAACATTTTTCGGATATGTCAAACGGAGCATTGACTAGAAATTGCCATTTCTTAGCAAGCATACCAAATTTCCCTCGCTCATCTCCATTAAGCAGATAATTTCGATATCGCTCACTCAAATTTCCATGTCTGAGCTTTCTAATCTTACTGGCGGTATCTTTGCTCAGTATCGGATAACCTTCTGTCAGTATAACATCTCGGAAAGATATCCTCTTACCGTTTTTATCTTCCGGTTTGATTTCAATAAATTCACCACTTGCCTTTCTGGCAAATCTAACAATTTCAGGATACTCCAGGCCTGTGTTGCTAAATACTGCCGGGATCTCATCACCAACCACCTCTCGAATCAGATACAGTAATACCGTACTGTCCAACCCTCCGGAATAGCTCAAATATACCATGCCTCCCCAATTGTTATACCATTCCTGAATTCTGGTTTTTGTGAGTTTCAGTTTTATTTCCCAGGGCAATCCCTTACGCTGACTGAATTGCCAAGCATTTAATTTTAGATCATCTTCCTTAATAAACATTCCATTACTCAGAGCAGCACCGAATTTAACGCGGCCGCAAACCTCTTACCCCTTTCCCGTTATACAGTTAAACTTTAATCTAATGGATATAAGCTATAAAATGCCTTGCCAATATCCTCATAAGAAGTCAATATATGATGCCTTGATTTGCTATAAGCAATAAAACCGTTTCTTAAGCAATGAATTATTGCGTCAATGTTATATTTGCGCATAATATTATCATTTTTCATTATCCTATCAGATACATTGCATAGATAGTTTTCTAGTGTTATATTGCTGCGTACTACCCAATCATAGTCGGAAAATGCATAATTATATGCTATTCTTTGTTCCGCAGTGCATACACCTTTATCAATTCCTCTAATTTTATGAAATTTCATACTATATTTCCTTTTCTAAATTAAATCAATTTAGTTTTTCTATTCTGCCGGAAAAACTGATTTGCTTTTTGCCATTCACTGCAATTGATATATGCAACAACAAGTTTGAGAGTAGATATTAGAACAGTATCATATAACCGATACCGAAAAGACTCTGATACTTCATACCTTCTTCCCTGAAAATTGGTGTAGCCAATCCAATCAATAAAAAGTTGATCCGGTAATATAAAGCTATGCTCATTTAAGAAAATCTCTCGAACCATATCCCAGGGTTCTTGATACAAGCCGAACAAAGTTACAAATGAACCATTATTGGATATACAATTGCTGTTTCATGTTCGTTAGTTTTCTTTCTGTATACTCATCATCTGGAATCCAACGGTTGAATAAAAATAATTTCTTCCCATCTTTTAGCATATATTGCGGACACAAAACAACCTTTTCCGATGACTCGGATTTTAAATTATATGGGCGTCCCTCACAAAATGAAATCATGAATCAAATAATCCCCTTTCATGAAAAAAGCATGTGCTCTCCAAATGATTTGAATCATCAATATTGAAGTTACTCATTGCCTTCTCGACCATTATTTCAATAAGAGCCTGTTCCATCACATGCCTTTCTTTTCGGATTTTTATACCGTTGGCTCGGCAGGCCTCAATAACATCTCCCAGACACATGCTCTTATAGACTGTACTAATCACCTTATCTTTGATAAATTGCTGTTTCCATTCAATGAACTCGACAATTTTATACTTTTCTATTACAGAATCCCTTCTGCCTCCAACAAATACAATCTCAAGTCCATCGCCCTCCTTTACACCATAACAAGTCATATCCTGATATTTGTTCCAGCCGTCTATCGCTTCCTCTTCACTATAAGCACAAGGTAGCAGGTTTAAAAGTTCTTGAGCCATTTTCAGTTCTGGACAATGAATAATAATCATAATAAAACATCCCCTTTCACTAAAGAAAAAGAGCCAACCTTCAAAAAACAGAATGTGGTGACTCTTTTCTAACATTGTTAATTGTTTACTGGCAGGAGCACGCTCTTAAACAAACGCTTCCACCTCCTTCTCCAGTCTATTTCCAGCCTTTTGACTGCCCCATACTCCGACTTAAGCCGGGATTATTGGTCAGCCTATTGCGTTTTAGCATGGCCCCCCCTCTGCTCCATGGAATGCCCCGGTAGGATATAACCAATCTCCAGTAACATAAATATCATCCATGGTAAATTCTCCCGTAAGCAGACTGTGTATTGCCTCTTTGTCTTTCCAATATACACAAGATTCTGCATCTCCCACGAAGGATTCAAGATCACAGTTATTATCTATAGTAAAATTTAATGCCTTTTCATCCTGCCTGAGTTTCTCAAACTCTTCAGGATACAGTTCCTTAATCCCAGCAAAATGCCGCGGTGTTGAAAAGATACACATAGCACAACTACAACGATTCCATCCAGCCCTGTAGCACGGGTGTGGATTAACTTTATGCCGTTTTAATACTTCCCACACGTCCTTCTCGGTAAAGTCAATAACTGGCCGCCATTGGTGTACAATCCTGTGTAATTTTTTATCCGCATTCGTGCGATGGATCTCCAGCTCATTATACTTTGATCGGCTGGATGATTCCCCTCGCCGTTCACCAGATATTACCAATATCTTAACTTCAGATTTGGTTTTTCTTAGGTTGGAAGTCACACTATCTTGTACAGCCGCCTTAAGATTACCACTGCACCATCGGCCTTGGTGGGTACCGCCTTTTGCAGGGAACTTATATCGCTTACCGCCAACAGATTCCAATATTTTAAGATTCCTGATAACAGTATCTGCTACTTGCCTTTTTAGTTCCGCACTGCACCAACGCCCACTACCAATTCCACTTTTGGCGGGAAACTTATGACATTTACCACCAAGCATCTCCAGTTCACCAAGTCTATCCAAGTTACTTATCACCGTATCGGCAACCATAATCTTGAGATAGGCACTACACCATCGTCTGCTCAAATCCGCAGTTTTCATGGGAAACTTCATCCTGTGACCATATTGCTTAAGTTGCTCCTCCATTTGTTTAGTGGCAGCTCGTTTCACATCCTGGCATTTTATGTATTTGGGTGACAGCCTGCACTGACAAATTTTTCCCGTATCAGGCTCTTTCCATTCGACCGGTTCTGATGCCCCTATCCGAAAAAGCTCTCCGAAAAAGCCATTTACACGCCAAGAAGGTCTAAGAGACACACCTTCTGCATCAGCCAATGCCTTAACGTAGTTTTGTGTGCAGCGCCAGTCCATCCTACGCTCTGGATGCCCACCATCGATGTCATGATGCCAATATTCGATCTTTTCCTTCGGCACCCCCAATTCCAGTAGATGAAAATAGGCAGCAACACTATCTTTGCCACCAGACATCAATACTACAATGAGATCATATTCCTCTAATGGTAATAGTTCTGGAAGCAATATACTTTTCAAATATTTTGAGTCTGCACGACCTGGAACCCGCGGCTTTATTTTCTGACCGGTTCCATATATTGGCCTACATCGTTTCCCTAAAACAACGGGTGTATCTTTCGTACAGTCCCTGTCTTTTATATACGATTGACTTACCATTTTACTCAACGGAGGTCCTCTTGATTGTCCAATCAAACCTCATTTCCCCTTTCCAAATAAAACATTAAAGAGGATCAACAAAAGATCAGTCAACTTTTCAATAATTGACTGATTTATGGTTAATCCACTATCAATACACCCATATAAAATTAAAAAAATCTACTAAATGAAGACAGGCTCCCAGCCTATACCTCAACAACGAACATCAAAATTGGTAATGCCTTGTCGACCAAAAAACAAAAGCAATAGATTACATATCGCCTGATCAGGTGCCACAAGAACCAGTCGCTTTTCTTCATATTCCCGATGACATAGTTTTAAATGCACATCTATTTCCGGATTCTCTATCCCCAACTGTATTAGTTGTTTGTTATAAATTTCCGCCTTCGTCAGTTCAGCCGGCTCTGATTTCGGCACAATATTATCTGATGTTAAATTATCATCAGATACAGATTGTAAGGAATTTGAATTATTATACCCCACATGAAAATCACCCTCTCTTGCCCCCTCCACAGACGCAAAAAATTCATCATCATCAAAGATGTCATCATCCTCTTCAACCGCCAGCTGGGATGGGACTGACACATCAAAAGAGCTTTCTCCTAATGCAATATCAACATTGGCGACTGTATCTGGAGTTTTTGACTGGTCTGCCATAATAGCAAAATGAAGCTCCTCATCTTCTTCAAGTGCTAGTTCAGTCATTCCTTTAGAAGGTGGTGAAGTTTCTTGTACATCACCATGACCTAAACCAATCAATTGCCGCTTAAACGTTTCCAACTCTTCATGAATTTTACTGACATCGTTCTTCATGTGTTGTATCACTGTAATGCCATTTACTATAAACCAATTTTGGCTTTCATCCTCCTTGACGGATTGCCGAACGATCATAATCTGTTCAGACAATTCACAGAATTCTGACAGCTTGTACTTTCCAGCCAATTCAGAAACAAGCCTCCTATACTCGCTTGTTCCATCAATATTTTCAAATCCCGATGACGCAACAATTAAATCTGAGCACGCTTCCACCAACTCCCCGGCAACAACAGAAAAGTTCTTTCCTACTTGTCCAAGTTTCCTGACAATGTCAACGAACCCCGGGACATTATGAGATAGAAATGCTTCCAGAAGCAAAAAAATATGTTGGTCGCTTGATATCCCCAGAATCTGCTTACATAAGGCTCCAGTAATATCTATACCTGAAGCACTTAGTTGCTCAAGATAGACAAGGGCATTTCGCATAGCTCCGCTTGAACGCTTAGCAATCAGTGCACACGAATCTCCATCAATTACAATATTATTTATTTCAGCCACACTACGCAGATAAGCGGCAATTAAAGGGGCTGATATTTGTCCAAATGCATATACTGCACTTCTTGAACGAACCGTAAGCGGTATGCTATCCTTATCTGTTGTTCCTAAAATAAAAATAGCATAAGCCGGTGGTTCTTCCAGCATTTTGAGCAAACTGTTAAAAGCATTGGTACTAAGCATGTGTACTTCGTCAATAATAGCCACTTTATAGCGGCCCAATGGCTTATACTCCATCCATTCCTTTAGATCACGGATATTGTCCACTCCAGTATTGGATGCTCCATCTATTTCCCGAATATCCGGATTACCCTGGAAAAATGTCCGGCAACCTTCGCACCTCAAACACGGATTACCTCTCTCATCCCGATTCAGGCAATTGGCAGCTAAGGCAATTATTCGTGCCATGGTAGTCTTTCCGCTTCCATATTGCCCAACCAGCAAATATACTTGAAACCAGATATCTTTCTGAGCCTGAATCCGGATATTTTCTACTGTTACTTCCTGACCGATCATATCATCGAATCGATATGGCCTCATTTTTTGGTGTAACATTTTAACTATCCCCTTTCTAATTAATAAAAAAAGTCAGGAGTTCAAAGAAATCATTTTTTGAAAACCTGCCCTTTTTGCCACTTAGGTACTGTGCCCTCTTTAATTGTTTTAGTATTCTGACTGTTTTCTGGGAATCATAAAAATGGCATAGGTTCTCAGCATTGATGAAAGTAAGTTCCTCTCCACCCTGATTCAAATGCAGTAAATGATGACGAAAAATTGCCATCAACAATGCATAAAGCCCCTGACACTGTTCACTACTAAAGACTTCAAATAGATAGTCCTTATCTTTTTCCATCATAGCATGACAAACCAGTAGTAATGCTCTGGGATGAGTCATTGTATTTAATGTATGAACAATCTTATCCGCTTGCTTCTGAAAATCTGTATCTTCCTGAAGCATGTAATACCGCCCTATTCTGCCATCACTAGCAGCAAGTACAATATCATTCACATCCGATTGCATAGACTTTTTTAATTCATGATCTTCCATTATTGAAAATGGAATAAACGCACACCGACTATTAATTGTTGGCAGTAATGGCTTATGGGCTACAAAAATAAATACACATGTTTGAGCTCCATCCTCCAGGGTCTTTAGCAGACTATTAGCAGCTGAATCTCCCATACATTCCGCATCATCTATCAGAATCACTCGCCGTGGAGCAATCGATGTATGAATGTTCGTAAATGCCCGAACTGTATCTGCCTGACCTTTCGATATCTTCCCCCCTTCTGGATTCACTCGCAGAAAATCAGGATGCTTATCGATCAGGGCTCCACCGTAATTAAGTAGAAATTTTCCAATTTCATCTCCAACTGTCCGTTTACCCAGGCCTTTTTCTCCTGCTAACACTAAACTCGGGGCTGTCGCCGCCGGGATCCTAAGATACAGTTCCAATCGTTCACGGGTATCCGGGTTTAACAATAAATCATCGAACATAAGTATTATTCCCCTTTCCCGACCGTACCATATCAGTTTCAAAATATTTGCTGTACACATGCCGCTTTCCATCTTCTTCCGGATGCCATTTGTCGAAGTTATAAAACAGCTCATCGTATGCCGCATGTGCTGCCGATATGGCGTTTGCCTGCGATATAATCACTGCCTCCTTCGTCATCGGCTTTATCTCACTGCTGCGGTGTGCCGATGCAACAATGTGCAATAGCTTTGTTAAATCGGCTACCTTTAAAGTTCCTTGCAGGTTATTGTTCATACAGGATATAAATATTAAACTATCCTGGATATGTCCTACCAGTCTTCCTCGAAGGGTAAAAGATGGTACTAATCTTTGTTGGGTATAAGAATTGATTTTCCCCACATCGAATAGCAAAGCTCCTGTAAGCAGCAGATTATAATCCGCCTTTGTGACCTCTACCGGGTTATTACTGCATAAATGCTTTACAAACAGGGCTATCTCTGCAACCGCTATTGTGTGTTGCAGCCACCCACCAGTATAGACATGATGGAAGCGACCATCACCTGGTAAATTAACAAACCGTTTTATCCTTCCCGGGGTGAAGACCGCCTGCAATAATGCGTTGTATGCGTTGTCAGTAATACTGTTGATTAGTTCATGAAGCCGCTGTTCTAAGCGGTCTATCTCATCATCTGGCAGCCTGATTTGAAAATCACCAGGATCATACTCGTTATCCCTGACCGGTCGGACATCAACTATCCGGATTCCATAAACATCGCGGTATAATTCAATTCTGCCCAAAACACGAACAACTTTTCCGGGATAATTATAATATTCTTCCTTCATATTTTCAGACCAACATTTTCCGATTACATTACCGGATACATCGATCAAGTGAAAATCCATCCACTTGCCTCCATCTGTTGTTGAAAACGTGACGTCTCTTAAATAAAAAAGCTCATTGATTTCTCTTTCCAGATATTGATTGATATCTCTTATAAATATTTTTTTCATACTTACTTATGCCGCAGGTTATATTTTTCCTGCCCCACTCCTTTCCTCTAAAATCTCACGTTCAGACTTAATTGTACTTCTCCTTTCTTAAAAATCCGCAATAAAAAAAGGACAGCTGCATTTCTGCAACTATCCTTCTTATTATTTTGCGGATATTCCCCTTTTTAGACATTCCTACGCTCTGCAGAGCAGGATTAGCACATCATTTGATGTATTTCAGAAGGGAATTATTTACCTCTTTACTTTATCACATATTACATACATTTACAATATGCAGCCCCTTCTTTTTTAAGATTGAGATGCTTTGATAATATAACACTTTTTTCGATTAAACGCTATTCCGTACTTAGTTATTTCCGTGAAATTTTCATTGACCAGATTACTGTCATACTTCATACGCTCAATCTGGTTCAACGCTTCTTCTGCCCTAGCTACCATCTGGAATTCGTCTTTTGCGTACTTGAACTCAAATATAATCGCTCTCCGTCCATTGATATGTTTTAAGATCACATCACTCCTGCCATATCCAGATTCATCATTACTTTTCATCGCATATTCAGGCATTCCCGAGAGAATTCCTGTCAAAAATCCATGATAGAACGATTCTCGATAATCATTGTAAGAAATAATTTTCATTAGAATTTTCGATAATTCCTCAGAGAGAATTCCTACCTCCCCATCAGTAATTGCCTTATATACCAAATCTAATTTACTATCCTTAATCACTTCTGCAGTCCACACATCGATCTGTTTGTGGAAAATCAACTTTACTTCCTCGTTTGGTATTTTCAGGTAAGCAATTATCTCACCGTTTATGACTTTAACACTATGCGGGGTTAGATAACCGGTGTAATACAGAAAGCTCCATAAACCGGTCTTTAAGTCGCGCAAATCGCCAAATGTAATATCCTGCTTTATTGTCATCCTGACACTGCCCCCATCTAGTAAAACATCGATAAATCCATTTGTAGTATCATCTGCATGTCTTAATAGGTATTCGACTATGTCATTGCTGCTGGTATTAGACCAGAACGGCATAAGATAGTTCTTTTCAGACAGCAATCCCCTTTCCTTGTCATAATTTGCAACTTTTACAGCATTTAAGACAGACCATGGATTATATACCTCGATATCGTTAAAATGATATCCGTCATACCATTTCTTCAAATGATCCAACACGTCATTACCCAAATCATAATACTGGACCATACTGCGAACACTCACTTCGGTAAAACCGAATTTGTCTATATAGGGCACGTTGTACATAGAAAATACTGCAAAATTATTTAAGCCTGTAAAAACGCTTTCTTTGCTTATCCGAAGACAGCCTGTTAATACTGCAAACTCCAAATAATCATTAGTTTTCAAGCCTGTTTCAAAAAGCGTTCTGATGAATACCAACATCTCGTCATAAAATCCCCTGAAAAATGCATTTTCCAATGGTACATCATACTCATCAATCAAAATAATAGTCGGCACTTTATAATACTCAAACAATATTTTTGAAAGCAAATGTAATGAAGTGTCATATATACGAGATTCCTCAGTGCAATTTAGGATCGCTTCAATTTGACTTTCAAAGTACCCATACGACTTAACCGCTTCAATGTGGCGAATATACTCACTCGCAATTATTTTATAGATTTGAAAAAGAGAGTTTTCCAACGTGAGTTGCTTGGTACCCTTGAACGAAATATGAATAACTGGATATTTTCCGATGTGATCACGATAATGTGAATATTCGGTGATCTTTAGACCATCGAACAATCTTTCATTTTCATTATCTGTGTTTATTTCAAAGAAATAACGCAGCATACTAAGTCCCAGGGTTTTACCAAACCGACGCGGCCGTGTAATCAAACTGACCGCATCACCTCCACTAAGTAACTCCCGTATCATATCTGTTTGATCGACATAGTAATAATTACCATCAATCAACTTTTTGAAATTTTCAATTCCAATATTTAATCTCTTTTTCATGCTTCTCCTCTCTCAAACCTTGGCCAGTATAAAAAACCTCCGCTTTGGGGGAATAAATCACTGTATTTAATGCTATTATAGCATACTTAGCACAATAGAGGTATTCCCTTTTTAGCCGAAGTTCTGCAAATTATTACAAAAATCCACCTTAAAACAATGCTTTTAGTCGCTTATACCAAATAAATCAAATATTGTTTGACCAACCAGGCTTTTTTTCTTTAGCTTAACTGCTTTGCTTCTATTATGCTCGACTAAAACCTGAATATTGTCTTCTGCCTTTTCATCAGTATTCCTTGGAATCAGCATATTTTCCAGCAAGACAAAGTTTCTCCGCCATTGCCACCCCTGACTGTAATAAAAAGGCGTATACCAAAATTCCTGTTCTTTCTGTTCCGCCGGAATAAGAGTGTCGCCAACTATCGGATTCGTTAGACTATTCGCAATTACTATGTATCCCGGACATCCAAGTAGTGATATTTGTATATACGCCATCATACCAACTACCCGGTCAATATCTTGACCTACAAATAAAACATGATCATGGAAATAAACGTTCTGTTGTTTTAAAGTGCTAACTGCTGCAATAAGCATCGAGCCCCCACCAACACACGGATCACATATTGATATCCAACCACGTTGCTCAATCTGCTTTTGGCAATCTCCCATTAACATTTCAGACATTGCTCGGGATACATAATAAGGTGTGAAAAATTGGCCCTTCCAGTGATTTCCTAGCTCCAACTGCATATATAATGCTCCTAAATAATCTTGATCTGGATTAGTCTCCAATGCATTCACCACATTAACATATAGTTGCATGGGTTTTTCCACACCACCCAAACGCTTTATACAAGATTTATACTCGCTTTCACGAGCCTCATATCGCTCCGGTGTCCTGTCTACTGCATTTACAATCGCACAGGCCATTACCGTCATCAGATCCTGCCATACTTCCCAGGGTTGCCGTGAGTGGCATAGTTCTTTGAATACTTGGATAAACTCTTTTTCGTCTGATTTAAAATGTCCTTTAAACTGTTTCATATCTACTATCCTGATTATTAATATAATTAAAACCTCTCATTAACTCTCCTTTATAAAAAATTCCATTACCAGATGATTACCCGGTGTTCCTATCGGATATTTAAACCATTTGATTGGGGACATTTTGCCTGAATATATGGAACATCTGAAACATATCCTATACCGCAGGGACATTTATAATATCCATATTCTTTTCCTTCCATATTTTTCTCCTAAAATAATCCCGTAAAATATCCAAATGACTTATGGCTTGCTTCGGAGAGAAAATCTATCATAGTTATCATTCACATATTGATTACCGATATGATAAATTGCTCCCCCAAGTTCGCCCATAATTAATGCTGCATTGAGATCTTCTTCCAGGGTTTTGAAGGTACCTAGCGGAATTTTTCTATTCTTCCCCTCATCAAACCGGCCCGATATATAACAATTTAGCCAAGTACCCTCGGAGCCTCCATTAACATATGAAATAATTTCAAATTCAGGCCGCGTGACGAGCACAATATCACCACATGATGCTTCAGGTAGATAATATTCCATAATTGCCTGGAACCTATCATACAAATGCTCTTTTTTCAATTTTTTCACAATAGCATTCATCAGAGTGGTATTAGTATCCAGGTAATAATCATCCCTCTCAATCAAATACTTTATCTTGGATTCAGTCATATTGATGAATTCTTTCCGAGTTCCATAATTATCTCGATAATATTCGTTATCGATATAATTGCTCCACACCGCATAACAAGCCCTGTCTTCCGCTTCCTCATCATCCAATCTGTTTATTACATACAAATAAGTGCCTCGGTTTAAATCATGCTCAAAACGCGTAGAAAAGCGGGTAATCTCTTCTGGATTACTTTCAGTTACACGTACTTCACTAAGAATACTTTCTTCCTGTTCAATCCATTTCAACTCAATTTTCATTTACGATCTCCTTTTTTAATAAATATTTTTCACCTTCGATTATCCGAAGCTGCCGTTATTCTTAATCTTTCAATTCGCTCTGTAGCAGCTCTAATTAGTCTAGTGCTTAAATCCATTGCATAATGAGCCTACTTCTTCACCATTCACTCTCATGACAGAAAAGCTTCTAACACTACTACACTCTTAAACTCTTCATAACTCATCACAATTACATTTCTCATTTAAATAAAAATTGGGCTGATACATGTATTCCATGCACAGCCCATACTCTATTAATACGAAATTAATTAAATGGCAAACCTTCATCCTCTAACCCATCCGGGATATTCATGAAACCATCACCAATTACACTTGTTGCATCTGGTCGATATGGAGGATTGTCCCCCTCTGGAGATTTGCTATCAGCAAATTCCTGATCATCCACTATAACATCTGTAGTATAAACTTTCTGACCATCTTTGTTGGTATAACTGCCACTCTGAAGCCGTCCAGATATCAGAACTCTCATCCCTTGGCGGAAATATTTCTCCGCAAACTCGCCGGCTCTATCAAATGCTACAATATTGATGAAGTCTGCCGTCTGCTCGTTTCCATCCTTATTTCTGCGTCCTTTTCTGTCTACTGCCAGCGAATATCTAGCAATAGCCATAGAACGCTCACCTTGTGAATATCTCACTTCCGGATCCCTAGTCAATCTGCCCATTAAAATAACTCTGTTCATCGATTTCCTCCTTTAATATTAATTAAACTACAATTGCTGTGAATTCTTGCAAATATTGCCTAGAAAACCAGAGCCGGTTCTGCCACAATGCAGCTCATCCTCTCTTAACGATTAAGATACTTTAGCTTCTGATTAAAATCCAAATCATTCATATTACTTGAAAGATTCAAATCTGGGCCACTTAAAATACCTCTTGCTTTGAAACTAAAAAACTGGTTATTATTACTCCCAACAATGATATGGTCTAATATAGGAATGCCAATTATGGCCCCGGCCTGTAAAAGCTGGTTAGTCATGATGATATCTTCTCTGGAGGGTGTCAAATCTCCGCTAGGGTGATTATGCAGCAATATGATTCTAGCCGAATTTGATAATATACTTGCTTTAAATATTTCTCTGGGATCTACAAGACTCTGACCAAGCGTTCCCATACTAACCATTGTTCCGTTAATTGGTAAAAGTCGAGTGTTAAGATTTACAGCAAAGATAGCTTCTCTATCTATCTCGCTCATCAGTGCTCCAAGGAGCCGGACCGCCGCATCCGGGGATTCAATTTTTTCAGCTGACATGAGTGGAGTATCATTTACCAGTCTCACGGAAACCATATCCAACTTAAACAATTCCTTTCTATTCTTCATTTCCTTTGTTCTCCTCAATCGGACCTTTTGGAAAAACTCACCAAAATTTGCCTGAATAATAATCTCAATTTCTTGCTAATTACAAAACCTTCTGGACCTAATTTGCCACAACTCAATCCAATCTCTTATGCGGAGTATCGGTTGCTCGTGAAAGCTTGCGTAAATCCTTATCATAATGGTAGACCTGATTTGATAATCTCTCCTCTAACGCTACTTGCTTCATGTTGATTTCCGCTACCATTTCCGCCAGATCATTTGGATCTAACGAACTTACTGACACCGCAATTACTTCGTGTATAGACGAGGGCATAATATACAAATTTGTTTCCAAGCGCTCTGCCAAAGTGTGAAATATATCTTCATACAACATGGCTATCGCACCATTAATTCTTTTGTTATTGGAAACAACCCATAAACTCATTTCCGCCGGTACCTCTTCAATCATTATATCTGCCATTTCCGCCGGCATACCATCCTTTATAAACATCTCACGAACAATATCATTTATGTGACAAATTTCTGGCGGAAAGATTCTTTTAGTATTCTCTACCGCCAGTTGAAACATCTGTTCTTCCGATAACCGTAACCTTTCAGCTAATGCACTACTAATAACCGTACTCGAAATTCCATCCGCCTCCATTTTCAATACCAAATGATAGATAATAGTTAAATCTTCAAATTCCCTGTGCGGTATATCAGAAAGTATCTGCTTGTTCTGCTCTGTATTGATTAACTGGAATACAATATTGTCCTTAGCATCATTGAAATCAATGGCTGAATCAACTTTCGGTGCTTCTATTATTGCATGTCCCATTCTACGTGCTGCTAATTGCAACACCTCTTGCAAGTCACTGCACTGTTTATAGTGGTCATACATTTCGTTAATATAGATAATACACTTTGCCGTAATAGCATTACAATTATCAATAAGTATTATGCCTTCCATCCTCACATTGACCTTCTCTACCGTATGGATGGAAAGTTCCATTCCCTGATATTCTTTTGGTAAATAGTCCTTAAACTTTTCTACTACAATTCCTTTAAATGTCTCATAATTCATCATAATCATATCTCCTTTAATTTAAATAATGTGTCAATGCTCTACAAGAGTTTCTTTATACACGCAGCTACAGTTGCCTATGGTACATTCATCCCCTTATTGCTCTTCAATCTGTTCTGCCGTCACTCTCTTACCTTATTCATCGTCTCTGATTCCTCAGCTACATAATTTTAATTCAACTATCTTACTAACATTATGTATCTTTTAGCATCTCTTCTTCATATTTCTCTAGTTGTTCCCAGGTCAACCATTCAGGCTACACTCTTTTTCATTCTTTCATTTCCTCTTCGTTCCATAAAATAATAGTGATGAATATGAAACACATCCATCACTATTATTCAAAGTAACAATATCAATTGCCCTTGATAATGAATATACGTAAACTCACGCATGTTCCTCATTAAAGTCAACAGACCTACTTCTTTACTTTGTTCTTCAATCGTCTATTTGCCGCCACACGGTAATGGTTAAATGAGTTGCCATGTCTTATGCATCTTTTTCTCCTACAAAAATGTATTATTGCATAAACGATAGCTGTGCATAATCTAAGAATCTTTTTACCCATCAATATGGCAATAAACAGAAGCATAGCTACATATGGGCCAATCAGTACAATTACTGCAAGTCCAAATTCATCTGGTTCGCAGACATACCACATAAAATCAAAAAAACCACAAAATATTATCTCCAGAAACTTCATACACTTTCCCCTTTCATATTACAAGTTATTTATTCAGCCGTTTCCTCATAAGGCACATTCCCTGGTTCATCTATACAGACCACCTCGACGTTACCAGTTTCACGCCGAAATCTGTATGTCCGATTTGAAAGCAGCTCTCCCATGTAATCTATTGCAAGAGAAACATCCCGAATAAAAGAATATGACATCGCCTTCATATAAGGAATTATTACAAGCTCATGAACACCTGGATAAATCAAAAAATCATTATCCAATTGGCCTGCAATGTCTTTTAGAACATCTTCAAATAACAGACAAGTCGAACCATTGTACCCATATTCATTGGTTAACGAATATAAAGAATCTGGGGATAGGTTATGTTTACCAAATTTTGCAGGCATTACTCTTTGCGTATTTTTAAGTGCAGATTGATAAATTTCATCTATAGAAACATCCCACTGTTCAAACAAATCATCATGGACAATAACTCTTACCTCACCATCATCATACTGTTTGATAAAAACTTCAAAAACAATTGCTAAATCTAAGAATCCCTTATATGGTCTTTTTTTCAAGTCCTCTTGACTATCCTCCAGGTTTACCATACGCAAACGCAATCTATCTTTGATAAATGAGTAGTCAAAAAAGTCCTCGGCACGAATTCCATCAAGTAAACTCCTTCCTTCAGTTTGACTGATCAGATCATTTACAAAAGATTCTATTGGCATTTCATTCTGTCGATAGATACCATATAATTGCATCAAGGGGTACCGACAACTATTTGATGAATTGTTCTCTGCATCCTCCAACATTACCATACAATCATCTTCATTCACTATCACTGTTGCATCAGGAAAAGCTGTTTGGAACATTTTTAATATCTCCTGTTTAAACTCTGTGTAAAATAGCATGCAATCACCTTTCATATTCATGATTCAATATTTCCCCTTTCGATTAATAAACTATTTCTCTGTTAATACACACATCTTGCCAATCGTCTGAATAAATGAATCCGATGCTGGGATAAGACCATCTTTGATATCATTCGTACCTTTTTGCAATAAACCTATCAGCAGCAACAACTTATCCTCCGGAACCTGACGCACCTCCTCAATTTGACGCATCATGTAGTAAGATAATCCGAGCAGTTGTCCCAGCTTCTTGTCATTTTCATCCCTGAAAAGTGATACTTTATAGGCAATCCTGATATTTCTCAACATTAATCCAAATATTAAAATAGGTGAGCTATCATCAGATTCCAGTAATCTTGTAGTAAGTTCAAACACTTCCTTTTGTTTCCGATTTAGTATCAAGGAAAGCAGCTCAAATGCTTTGTCCCCTGGATATCTGGGTACAAGTAGTTCAACATCACTTAATACAATAGATTTGGAACGATAACTCAATTGTTTTAAATAAATATTAATTTTATAAAGATTGATATCGTCATCCATAAGATATCCGCTTCGATCAATTAATGCCTCCAGTGCCTCTTCTGTTATCTCGCTATGTAAAGTTCTAAACGAAGAGATACAGTATTTAACCAGCTTTTCTCTGTCCAGTTTAGGGCAAGGAATAACTTTGGCATTCTTTCGAAGCAGTTTTAATAGTTTGGTCTTATTCCGATAGGCAACGGCCATAATAATTAGATCACTGTCTATCGGAAACCTTTTTGATAAGTAGTTAAACAAGACCTCTTCTGCTCCCAAAGTATCAAATTTCAGTAACAGCAGCCTCCTGCCGAACAGTGATACATCTTCCAGAACATCGATACATTCTGTTGTAAAAGAATAGGCCGTATTCACCAATAGCGATCCTTTTACAATTTTTTTCATTTCCACATCCCGGATATATGGATCTGGCCCATAAATAAAATAAACCAATCTTCTCCCTCCAATCCAAGTATTATTACAGTACAGATACATAGTTCTCTATTTCATCAAACAAAGGAGCCCTTCCAGACAGTCCCTGTGTCAAATAGAGTGTTTTTTTTGCCCGTGTCATTGCCACATAAAGCAAACAACGCCCGTCCTCGGTATTCTCGAAAAGCTCTGTGCCATAGACAATGACCATTGGGTACTCTTTGCCTTTGCTTTTATGTGCTGTTAACAGATTCACAGCTTCTTCTCTTACCGGGTATTCCACCTCTGAGGTGTCAGCATAGCGTTCCATACATTCTAAATAGGAATATACCTCACGCACTGTTGACAACATACGTTCATCCATTTTCGATAAAATTGCTTCAAGTACCGGATGGGTATCTTCCTGGAACAATATCTGAAATATCCCCGTTATTGCTTCATCTGGGCTAGCAGCATATTGTATGGCTTTAAATGCCTTAATCAACTGATAACCGGCATTCATAAAAAAACTTTCATCTTTTCGATTTTCATAGTTTGGAAAACAGTCAACATCGAGACATGCGACTGGCAACAAGATATCTGCTGCAATAAGTGAATTATAAATTGAATCAGAATTAAAAATTTGTACCTCTTCTAAATTACAACCACAGTATTTCAGGTGCCGGAATAATGCCCGGTTATCCTGCATACCACCATAATACAACGAAAGCACATCCTTTATTCGAATGAATACCGCATCCTCAATGACAAAAGCCTTGGGCGATATTGTCTCAACAAAAGGTGATAATACCTTCTGCACATTCATCAGCTCTTTGTTATTTCGGGAAATGATAGCAATATCTCCAGGTTTGTACCCCTTTTTTAAGGCTGATGAAACAATCTTCAAAAGATCCTGGTCAAAAAAATTGCTCATATAGATCGGCCGGTTTTTACCGTTCTTATGAGCCAGAATCTTCTTAACATACCGCTTCTTGTTGTTGCATATTAGAGCATTAGATGCTGCTAATATAGTATCAACACTACGGAAATTATCCTCCATGATGATAGTTTTTGCACCTGGCCAGTCCTGTGCAAAGTTTAGCATATAGGTATTAGTACCACCTCGCCATTGATAAATTGACTGGTCATCATCACCAACAACCACAATATTTTTGTGTGCCGCAATTGAATATATTAAATCTTTTTGCGATTCTGAGATGTCCTGAAACTCATCTACCATCACATACGTATAGCGTGTTTGATAATGCTTCAGAATCTCCTCATTCTCCGCGAATAACTGGTTGACCATTATAATTTGATCATCGAAGGCAATGAATCCTGCATCGCGGTATGCATCTTTGTAAGCGATATATAGTCGGTATATACCGTCCACATCACGTCTCCCGCCATATTCTACCCGATAAACTTCAATCCCATGTTTGTCTATCGAAGCGATGGCAGCGTCCATAGTTGATAATAAGCCATACTCTCCAGTAATACCATTGTAGGAAAACCCGTCTATTTGGGGTACAGCATTTAGACAGGCTTCAATTAGACCATAGCGATCAACTTTGTCCGCAACCCTACAAAAGCCCCCCATTATATCAGGATAATTTCGTAGGATATCATATCCAAGACCATTAAACGTGAATATTGCCGGGACACTAATCTTCTGGCCTTTTAAAGATTCAACAACCCTATCCCGGATCTCCCCTGCCGCTTTATTTGTAAATGTCACAAACAGGATCCGCTCCGGACTTACATGTTTTTCCGTTAACAGATAATCCATTCGCTGTACTAAAGAGAAGGTTTTTCCGCTTCCCGGAACTGCAATTACATTCATTGGACCATCCACATGATGAACGACCAATTCTTGTGAAGCTGTGAGGGTATACTTTTCCTTCGTTCCCTCATTACTACTTTTAGGCGGACCCGTCTGACCCTGGCACGCTTGAAATGCCGGCAGCTGACAAACCTCTATCATGCTGCATCCTGCACATTTGTTTTCAAGCTTAATACCAAGAGCCTCTTGGAACAATTCAATGGCACTCTCCCGGGATTGATATCGCCACTGTACATAGTTCTTCCCTCTGCCAAACTGTGCCTCCAGCCTTCCGCCCTTGTCATCTTTATGCTTTAGATGGAATAGAGCTACTTGGAGCGTTGGGTATTGTTCCCATAACCCCAGATACATGGCTAGAAGTTCAAGGGAATAGTATACGTAATTTTCCCTTTTTTTCGGTCTGTAGGAATGTTCCGGCATCCCTGAATTAAGCTTAACTGCTGTTACAGAGCCATCCGGTGCCGCTAAAATGTAGTCCGCTTTTCCTGAAATCACAGAGATATTTACATCCGCGTATTTCAGATTAAACGGTACCTCGTAAGAAACATCAACAGAAAGCATTTTGTAGCCCTGGACAAAGTAAAAATCCAAAAACCGGACAAACTTATTCCAGTCTGTTTCCCTTGATGCTTCGTACTGAACATGAAAGCGAAAAGACGACTCCGGATACTGCTGATCAAAAAATAACCGCATATGAGCGATTACCTTGTCTTTTGAGTCCACTGACAGAAGTATTCTGCCAAGCTCCAGCTTCATGTTCTGAAAAAATTCTTGTCTGGCATCTTTATCATACGCCAAATTTAGATCAAAAAACGGAAGTGCAAATTCGCACTTCCGCAAACCGATTAGCGAAGATATGCTAATCTTCCTCCCAGTGTTAGAACACATGAGAAACATCCCCTTTCTAATAAAAAAACCAGCCTTCATCTTGAAGCCTGCATACTCGATATCTACTTACTGTCGTGACAATACTAGATATCCCTATAAAAAATATTATAACTTAAAAAAACTTCTCCTCTCCTGAAAAAAACCATACCATTGTATAGTTTACATGGTTCATCGAACCTATATGAAGAAAAGTAATACAAGTATAGATTATCATATATTTTTAGTAAATGCAACTAATTACTATCTATTGAATAGCATTCTTTTGCAATCGCGCAATCATGTTATATCTCTTAACAGAAATATCAAATCAAGTGTGTGCTTTTTTACCATTATTCATGCTGCCTTTATATTTAGATACAATAGAAACTAAAAATCAGTTATCAATTAAAAATCCTATACAGGCACTTGATAACTGATAATTTTCTAAATACTCAATTTATTATTGATATTTCTTTACCGAATAGTTTAAAACTTCTTTTTTCCTTATTTCCTTCTACCTCCTCTGTTTTAACAAAATTCGAATCACTTTCTTCTGACCCTACTGGCATATTTTCGTCTATAGGTATTTTATTTTCCACTTCTTTTAGAGACTTCTTACTTGATAAGACAAAGACTATCTCGTCTAAAAGACGGGATATATTATATTTTTCTTTTGCTGAAATCGGGATGATCTTTGAAAATGGCAATTTGAAAATCCTTGCAACCTCTGTACTTATAAAGTCAATACTTTGTAGTTGTATCGGACTTGGTCTATGTACCTCTGCATTCCATTCCCGGAATGGTTCTAGCTTATCTACTTGATTTAATACAAAAAAGAATGAACTCTGATTATGAGCATATTTTTTGATGACGTTATCATAGATTTTTTCTTCTAACGAGAAAGTTCTATCATCCGCTCTCAGCATCCAGAGTATCACATCTGCATCCGAAGCGATCGTTTGATACAACTCTTCGCACTCGTTGTCTTTCAATATACATTCTCCAAAGCCAGGAGTATCAAGCAACTGAATATCTAATTGTCCGATCATCAAATCTATGCTCTCTACCTCTTCTGTGCAGGAAACAAAATCACCGATAGGGCAAATATAAGACCCGATAAGGGCATTACAGAGACTAGACTTTCCAGAGCCAGTTCTTCCAAATATAACAACCTTAGGTTTATCTTTTGAGACAGATTCTTTTGGCAACTCTCTCGTTCCATCTAAATCTTCTATATTATCCTTTAATTCCAACATTTCATTATTGTTTTGTATAATTCTTATTCGTTCTGCAGTTAATCCCTTTGAATTACTACCATATTGAAACTCTACAGCCATACCTATTTTTATTTCTTCTTCCGATTCCATACTATTGATATGAAAAAATATTTTTCTTCCTGAACACTCTTCAATAAATCCAAATCCTCTTTCATTGTTGTACTTAACGATCTTCCCTCTCACCTTATGATCCCTTCTAAAAAAAAAATATTAAACAAATTTGATAACCAAAATTATTATACATCAAGTTGCTAATTGATACAACAAAGAACAAACGGTAAGTACTTCAAAACATGATGTAGTGTAAACAGGCAAGATATGCTTATGCAAACTATATCATTTTTTAAAGCACTTACACAACTTTACCAGTGCAGCGACCACTGTTAATATTACCTATTGCTACTTTCGTTTCCTTTTCCCAATCCTAAAGAGTACGCTTACCACTAAAAGCAGCAATAAAAATATCGCAATCGTCACCGTGACAGGATTGGTTAAAAATTCTGCTAAGCGTGCCCAATATGATTCAGGCATTTCTTCCTTTGTGGGTTTCCCAATAATTATTTCTTCATAAATCGCCTTTGCTTTTATGGTATACGGCTCCTGCCCCTCACCATCCTCCTGTCTAATTGTAGAATAAACACATTCATAATATTGTGTTGGTACTCCCGCAAGCGTAATGGAGCCCTCATATACAGCGGCAACATCTAACACTTTTTTACTGCCGTAGGCAATCGCCTCCTGTACCATCTCCCCATCCAATTCATAGGGTTCTCCAGATAACATAACCGAATCAACTTTGTAGAATTCCGGATCCAGATTTAATATTTGAAGAAACACATCACCATACTGGCCCAAATCCGCATGTTTCTCAATCTGCAGGGATCCAAGCATATAATAGTCGGCATCAAAACTATATATCTTGATCGGGAATAAAAAATCATCGTTCCAATACTCCCTTTCAGTCTGATAACCAGACAATGGCATAGATCTTCTATACTGCTGGCCTGTGAACTCGTCAAGAATAGTCACTGGCCTCTTTTCTGGGATCTGATCAATATACTCAACATCTTGAAACCGAATTTCCTCCTTACCATAAATCGTGCGCTCTTCAACTTCAGCACTCCTAATTTCCTGTGTCTGAAGAAAAAAAGTCATTCCCTCATGCTCTATTGTCTCCGCAGGCACTCGTTCTTCGCCTGTTTCCACATCTAAAAATGGCTCCTCCACTGTAAGTACGATTTTTTCGGGGACATCATTCGGCTCTATCACTTCCGTCTGAATGTCAATTAATCGGTATATACCATCGGCATCTGCAATCTCTTTCTGAAATACCGCGCTGATATCAACTTCCGGATCATTGACCTTGATTGTCTTCTCTTCGGTTTTCCCTCTCACAGCAGCCAGAGCATTGTCATATCCCGTTAGGGATATGACAATAGCCAGCGGCACGAGCAACGCATTAAGTCTATTTCTTCTTATTATCACGTTTTTTCCTCCTTACAAGTACAACTATGGCAATAAGCGATACTCCGGCTACTTTCAGATAGAAACCAAATGGCAGCCCGTCATCACCCGTCCGAACAAGACCAAATGGAATCCTGATTCTGCCTTCCCCGTCTGTACCTCCGCCGTACTCTGGAACAATTTTACCAATCTTCGGCTCAGTTTGCGGCTCAGGCTCCTTCGGTTTACCTGGTATCGTTCCCCCACCGCCACTGCTGCGGATCCGATAGTCCGTCATAACTACCTCATCATACACTCCATCTAAACTGACTGTAAAAATAATATCTGCGGCCATTTGATAGCCGGACGGTGCCTGGATTTCTTTTAACCGGTAGGTTTTGCCTGCAATCAACTTCCCAATAATTTCATAAACCGTATTTTCCTGAGTCTCAATAATCTCAACCACTTCTCCTGTCTCCACATCCAGCAGGTGCAATATTGCGCCACCAAGCAGCTTACCGCCGGACTCAACCTTTTTAACCTGTATATGGGTTGGCTTATCCTTCATTGTCACATGCACTGGTTTTGCATATTTATCAGTTTTAAACTTAACAGCTTCGGAGTAAGCATAACCGACAGGGGATAAATCCTCAATTAACCAGTATTCTTTATCCGCCTCTAACAAACCAGTAATCTCCTGAGGCAAACCATCCGGATTGCCCTCATAAGTATAAATTTTTTCACCAATGGAGTTTCTATCATCTGAGTGGATAGAATACTGACCGCCTGGCAATTCCTTTTCACCAGTAATGTCAACCTTGGAGATAACTACCTCTGTTTTCTCATTCTCTATCATGATGTACAGATTGTCCCCTTCCAGATTTACAGTAAAGTGCTGATCCGGAGTAAATGCATATCCAAAACCAGGTTTTACCTCATGCAACCAATACTGTTCACCCGCATTTAATTTTGCAATGATATGATACGAATTACCATCTGTCACCCAGTCTGCCACTACCTGTGTTTTATCATGTGTCAAGACCTGCAGGTGCGTACCTGGGATTGCAATAGATGCATTCTTTTCTACTTTGTCCACGATAATATGTGTTGGCTTGTCCATCATAGTTACAAGAACCGGTTCCCCATATTGATCCGTCTTAAATGGAACAGCCTCTGTATAGGCATATCCGGAAGGCGGTAATTCCTCAACCAGCCAGTATTCCTTATCTGGTTTTAAAATGCCGGTGATCTTCTGAGGGGTTCCATCCTCATTTCCAAAATATTCATAAACCTTTTTGCCAATTTCACCTTTATCATCCTCATAAATTGCATACTTTCCACCTTGCAGTTCCTTCTCCCCGGTAATATCCACTTTTGAGATGAACACCTGTGTTTTCCTATCCTCCATGATAATATACTCTGGAGTGCCATCGGTATTGACATAAAATTTGATGTCTCTTGCAAAGGCATATCCATCGCTTGGTTTAATCTCACGCAGAATATAATAATTCCCTGGATTAAGTAGGCCCGTCGCATCATATACGTTTCCATCTGTAATCCAGTCCAATAAAATCTTGCTTTCATCAGCAGTAAGCACCTGCAGATGCGTACCCGGGATAGAATAATTAAGTCCTTTTTCCTGTTTGTCAAAAAACACGCTAGTCTGCTTATCATATCCGCCAATACCGATAACACCACCATTTTCAGAGAGTGCAAACAAAAATTTGTTACTCTGCAGCTGGGAACCACCGGTAAATGTTGTCGTCTCTGTTAACAAGTAACTTTCATTTTTAATAAAAATTTCTCGCTCCGCAGTGTCCGTAACATGTCTGGAATAAATGACCGCTGCACCATCTGCTTCAGTCGCTATACCGGATGTATACCGGGCAGATATCAGCCGTTCGTCTGCTACCCGATCAACTTCATAACGGATATTTTTGTAAATCCGTCCAGGGTCAATTGTAATAAACTCATTCCCCGATAAAACAATCTCATCTCCGCTCTTGAGACTACCACCCCTGCTGCCAGCATAATTATAGCTGCCGTTTAACTCATCCCCCTTTTCACTAAACAAACGAACTACGTATCGGCTGCTCTGTTCTGCAAAGAGGTCCTTTCCGGATCCAGTCAACTCATTATAGATGATAAGCTTATTCGGTTGAAGGATTGGAACGAACTTTGTCGTGGTCTTCGTTAGACCTTTAGTATTAGTTGTGGCAATTACCGAGGCCTGCAATGCTGACATAGTGCTTATTTCTGCGGAAAAAGATACATATCCCGCCTGCTGAGGCTTAACATCTGGTACGGTCCAGGTAATTTTATTATCGGCCTGAACACCACCATATGTATCTAAAATTGTCATAGTTGTGTCAACAAGTACAGAAATTTCCACGTCTGCTGTATGCCGGGTTGTGTTTACATAGAATATTGAACCCAGCACCGCCTGTTCCGGATGCAGTGCATCGCCTGTCTCAGCATTTCGGTTTTTTAGAATCACAGCCGGCGTCTCCGGAGTCACATCATTCCTAACCGTAGCTGTTTCGAACGATTCCCTCGGCTCATAATCATAAATTGGGGTACCATCACTATAATGCAACTGAAGGTTGGTTCTGTTAATAATCCGGTCATTTAGGTGGACGCTTGCCGCTCCCGCAAAATCTAACATCCTTGTGATTTTCCCTGTTACCAACTTTTCTCCATCAGAGAAATAGGTGATTTCAGTAATCGTATAAACTTCACCATCTCTTATCTGACTTGATAAATAAAGATCATAGCCACTTCCGGTTGCTATCCATCTGGCTACTTCGTCTCCATTTTGATCGGTAACCACATTTTCAGTTCTGATCGCATATCTACCATGAATTGTGATGGAATCGATAGAATCAACATCAGGATTATCAAAGTCAATACCACTTTCTTCTATAAAAATAGTGCTTACCTCAATAAGATTAAGATTATTTGAAATACTTGTAATCTTTCTCCCGTCCAAAGACACTGTGAAGGTTACTGGTTTCATGACATTGTATCCAGTCGGAGCCGTCCGTTCCAACAGGATATAACTCTTTCCAGCAATCAAACCATCTACCATGTGTCGTTCTGCTGCTTCCGTAATCCAAGTTGTAAATGGATTATCCGCATCATACAGAGGATTTCCATCCTCATCTCTTCCTTGCAGCTCAAAGATTGCCAGTTCAGCCCCTGCCACAAAGATTCCCTCTATTCCAGAATCATCAAACTGGCTGAAGTCTCGTTTTTGAATATACAGCTTCGTCTTATCATTTTTTACGGTAACTGCGAATTTCGCCGCCTCGCCCGGCTCATAAGAGTTTCCATTCTTGTTTGCAGCAAAACTGAATACTTCAATCAGCGTATTTACTGCATACTCATCTGGCGGTATTATTTCTTTTACCCGGTAAATATAGGGTTCTATCCTTCCATCCGCAAGCAATCTTCCAACCGGTAGACCAGTTAGTACAGCTTTACCGTCTACGGTACTGACATTTCTGGTAAATAATGATTCTCTACTTCCCTGCAGATATGCGCATACCTCGAAAACTGCCCCGGACAACAGACTCTTACCGGTTTTTTCCGTTTTGATGATTTCCAGCTCACCTTCCACTGCCTGGTTGCTTACCCGAACAATCCGGATCTCCTCCTGTCCTACATAATCAATCCTGACCGCTTCGAATAGTGTGTAATAATCTACACTGGAAAGTTCAACTAAATAGTAAACACCATCATCCAGGCCAGTAATTGTATGTGGTTTTAAGTCTCCCTGTCTGTATCCATCCGGAATCCTGCAGTTAATATAGTCATTTTCGGTATACTCTCCATCAGCTCCAGATATCCAGCTGGTCACAAGATATTCAGCCGTCCGCACCAGACTCTCATCTGCGGCCGCCCGGTAAAGTGCCAGGGTATTGCCGGCAAACTCCTTTGTACCGGTTCCGCTCACCTTACTGATCCGAATTGCAGTCACTTGATTCTCAATTGCATAATGCTGCACATCCGGAATGTCCTCTACCGTAATGACCTGATCCGCTGCCTTAGCGTACCCTTCCGGAACCGTAGTTTCCACGAGTACATAGCTTGCGCTGGCTGGCAGGTAATCAAATCGCCGATAGCCTTCTTTTGTAAGATAAGAACATGCCTGGCTATTAATAGAATCCATTTTCTTATAATCAAACTGATATTCAAAGGTAAAGTTCCGTCCCTGCCGGTCTGCAGTTCCTTCATAAACAAAAATCCGGATATACTGACCGTTCTTGGTCTGATATAGCAGCTCTGCGGAGGTTGGAAAATTCATCGTATTCCCACTGTCAATCTGCGTGTGGGATACATAAGCCGCTGACCGATTGTTAACCCACTTGATTGTGTTTGCTTCCTGGGTATTTGCACTGTAAGCGGCCAGGAGCCCGTCCATATCCTCTTGCTGCATTCCGGCCGGATAGGTAATCACATGGTCGATAATCGGGATCTTGGTTCCATCCTCCAGCACCCACACGGTATCGCTTGTAGAGTTTCTGGTGGCCGACCGTTCCACGGCCCATCCAACGCTCGTACCGTTCTGAGTGCCGTATTGCTTATACATGGCTTCAAACTCCAGCATAAAGCCGGTTTGACCGGTCTGGTTCGTATTTGGATAGTTTCTAAGCTCAATCGTATCCGTGTAATCCGTCGCATCATCCGCGAACCAGGTATCAATCACTGCCTGACCGTCATACTGTGGCTTACCGTCCTGATAGACTACGTTCCCGCTGTTGTCCGTTTGTGCTTGGTAAAGAGTAAATCCGACATTACTTAGTGGAATTTCCTCATTACCAGCGATAGCATATTTGCGTACCTCCACTTTTGTATGATCATCGTACATCGCAAAGCTCTGAACTTCCCTGGTGTTACTTACAACAATTTCCATCGGCCTACTGGTTACGTATCCGGATGGTGTTTTCTTTTCTTCCAGCAGATATTCGCCAGCTGACAGCCCTTCAAAATAGATGGGCTTTGTTCCCGTACTCCATTCCGCTGTTATCAACTCCGGACTGGATACTGTACTATTGGTACTGTGAAAAGCTACCGGTATACCCGATTTCCTTTTAAGGTAAGATCCATTTGCGGTATAAACCCGCTCTGCTTCGTAGAGTGCCAGGTCCGCACCAGTGATATGGGAATAGGTATAACTTCCTTTTCCTTCCGTAGCCTGACCGACGACCTTTCCAGAATCCATATCCCTGCGGTTAACCGTATAATTCTCTGTTCCGTCCACCTTACCAATTTCTGTTTTGGTAGTGGTATCTACCATTTTTGTATGCTGCATTTCTGCAGTTTCCAGAACGGTTACTCCCACTGGTAAGCCTTTACTGGTTCCTGCAGGATTGATTAATTCCTCCATGATGTAAATACCATCCGGAACACGCTTTAGTATGTCAGCCTGACCATCTGTCATAACAAAATCAAACGGATCATTTGGTGTCTTATCTGAGGTTATCCAGGTGTTTTCCAGGATATAAGCCTCGCCCTGGCGGTGATAGAGTTTCCCTTGTACCTGGTTTTCCTGGTCTTCTGCTCCATCGTGCAATTCATCAGTCTCATTAATCCGGTACGCCGCTTGGTTATAGGCATCCAGGTTGTCGGAATCCTGATACCGAACAAAATCTCCGTTCCTGTCGTAAAGTTCTGTCCCCTTATCATATGTCTCCTGGCTCCTCTGGTAGTATTCCGGGAGTCCATATTCATTGTAGACCGGGTTCAGTTCTTTATCAAATTGACCATTGTTATCATCCATCAAAACACTTTCATTCATGTTCTGACCGGAGCTGTTTTGACTCACGGTTGACTCCTTGTGGCTTTCTTTGCCGGCATCTGATTTCCAACTACCGGTTAAATATCCTGATTCTGTATGGCTATAGGTCGGATGTTCTACTGCCTGGCTGGAGTTATTGGTAACTTCAATGCTGCCATTATCAGAATAACCATCCAGATTCTCCCCAACGGTTGCAATCCGGGAAGTCGTGATCTTATCCCTGACTATGATATTGCCGTATGCATCCCTTCGGATATTAACCGCCCATACCATAATCTTTTCTGTACCATCTGACTGTTTTTCGGTTGCATAAGCCATACCGGTATATGGATCTACCAGGGCATCCCGGTTTCCGTCGCGGTCCAGATGATAAATAACGGTACCGACTCCTACCTCCAGAAGTTTATTTGTTTTGGAGTATTCAACCTGCTTTAAATTGCCGCCGGTGATTTCCAGGTATGGCACACCGCCTTTAAACGCATATATCGCTTGGTCATTATCGGTCTTGTTAAAATTCACCTTGTCTGATTCCAAAACGGTAAGCGGTACCGGCTTATGATTCCGGTCATAACCATAGGTTACGGTAATTCCCTCTACTATTTTTGTTGTGAAAATATCCAGCTCTCCCACGTCATAAAATAGAATATCCGTATCCGGACGCTGAACATATTCTGCTTTCCAGACATTTCCGGACTCCTGAATGGAATTTCCGGAACTGTCTACGCCGGCCTCGTATGTTACCTGGTACTCCTGACCACTTTCATCTGTTTCTTTCAAAAACTCAATTTTTTCTCCGGCAAATCCTTCCTGAACATACATCCGGGTAACATTATTGTTCCGGTTCCGCTCGATTACCAAGCCTTGATAAGCCCAATCCTGGGTATTTCCGGAAGCGGTCAGCTCCAAGGCATCAAATAATGTCATAGTCGCACCGGTTATGTATTGGTTTGTATCGTCCGCTGTTTCCAGTGTTCGGGTAACATAGCCATAACCCGCAAATGTATTACCCTCGTAGGCAAGCTCTGCGTCCTCTCCTGCGGCTTTTCTGGCTGCCAACTGCTCCAAGGTACCCTTTCGCCATGCATAGCCTAAATAAACGCCGTTTTCGCTATAGGCATACACCAGGCTATTATCATTCCCGATTTCTGTTAAGGTGCCGTCCACCCGGCCGCTTACTTTATAAGTAACGGTTTTGTCCGTGGTAGTTTCTGCAGTATTAACACTGGATTCCTTCACTTTTTCAACCATTAATTTGATTGGAGCATTTTCTACATTGATTCTGGCAACATGAATAACATCCTGCGGCTTGTTGTTGTTCGTAGTAGTATAATCCGCTTCACGCCCATAGACAGCTGCAAGTACACGCTCATCCCGGTTCCCCTCTTTATAGTAAGCAACCTCATCACTGTAGATTTCCAAGGCAACCGGCTTGCTTCTGGCGTATCCGGCCGGATTCTTAGCCTCTACAATAACATATGTGCCAGCTCCAAGCGGCTGTGGTGTTTCCAGGTAGCCCACATTCTGATTTTGATACTGAAGGGTGCTATTGTCTCCCTCGTCCTTCATAAGCCCATCTACGGCGGTAGAATAGGACTTAAAAGCCACAGCTTGATTACCAAATGCATCCCCTAAAATAATCTGGTCCCTTTCGTCACAAATCGGAGTTCCTGCCGGCACCGTTCCGGTATAGAGATTCCCCGGTCCGTAGACCTTCCCGGTCAGCCTGTCTATCCAGGTGGACCGCCTTGCTATCGGGTTGATCCCGGTGGCCCCCATTGCCTCCAGAAACTCTTTTGTTCCGGAAATCAATGTATCCGTTTCATAAAACAGTACGGCACCATCCCCATCCGGGGCATCATTTCGTTTTGCCGCATAAATGTTAAAAATGGCTTCGTCGTGCAAAAGATTTTCATGAGTCTCTGCATCCAGTTTCTCTATCCGGAGTTTATAAGTAGCAAGCCGGTTCTTAAACTTATTATAGGCATATCCGACACAAGAGCTTTCCCCGGATGCCTCCGGAGCAACTTCCATTTTCTCACTGCTCTCACTGGCCGGCGCGGTAACTGTGTAAGGAACCAACATCGACGCATATTTGCCGTCATCGGCGGTCAATACTCCCTGCATGGTCTTAACATAATCCTGATACTGGATACCGTACAGATTATCTTTTGTAACTGCTGCTCCCAGATAAGGCACATCATTGGCAATTCCAATCCCTTCCGCTACAGAGCTGTAACGATAATGCTTCGATACACCTTCTCGCCCGCTCTGTCCCTCAGTGAGATAATATGGTACATCACCGGTGCTTTGGTCGTTCGCTTCGTTGTAATAGTTTTTATATGGCCGGTATTCCGATTGAGTCAATGCAAAATAATCATTCAGCCCCGGACTTGCCGGCGCATCATTTCGAATGCTGCCAAGGCTCAATCCATCCGGATAAATCTCAAAATCGCCGCTATGATTATGTGCCTTGATTACCTTCGATTCCTCGTTAAACCGAATCTGATACTTCGCTGCCCGCTCTTCCGGATTCATGGCGGCATCATAATTGTAATAGCTGCTCAATTCTTCCGGTATCTGCTGAGATCCCTGGTAAGATGCATACACGGTTGGTACAATAACTTCTCTCTGCTTATCAATCTGGTAATGCCGGTTAGCAAAATCGTTAAGATCTGCATATTTCGGCTGTTGCTCTACCTGAATGTAAACACCATAAGGCAGATAAACGGAAGTATTGTAGTAATAATCTTCCCCCTTCTTGTCTGCAGATAAGGTTGTTTTGTCCTGATCCGCACCTCCATCGGCTTCACTGTCCCATTCAACTGCATATATTTCATCCAAATCATAGTCAAAAAATGGCTTTAGATAATTCTCTGCTTTCCGGATTGCCTGGTATAATGCCTCATCGTACAGTTCATCAGAATAGGACACGCTGCCGGCCGCTTCCTGTTCCTGGGAATTGGTTTGAACGTCCTGTATCAGTTTGACAATTTCATCCTGGAGATACCAGGTGATTGCAAACTGTCTCACCATATCGGAGGCTCTGGCATTTTCTAAAGTGTAAGGTGTCCGGTTAGCTTCATTTCCGATCGGCTGGTAGGATGTGTAAGTTGGTGCCGCATCCTCCCATTTGTCATTGTTGGCTACTGCGATACCATCAAAAAATTTTTCGTAATTGTAAGCAGAAACCATCCGGGTTCCGGTACCATCTTCTACCAGCTGCTCTATTGTCTCCAGAATTGCCGTATACCCGCTGTTCTGGTTCTCATTAATCAAATCGCCAGCGTAATCATACAATTGCTTATTATGTATCACCGCATCATTGGAGTTCTGATATAATGGATCTGTTTCATGAAGAGCCTTTGTATAAATTTTGCTCACCAGGCCAGGATAGTTTTTATTGGCTTCCAGGATATCAATTTCATTGCCTTTCCGGTCCTGCCATACCACCTTTCCATTTTCATCCCGGTACAGCCGCACCATGTTGGATTTTAGATAGGTTTTGAACCGGAAGTTTGCTATTTTATCTGCTTCCGTTCCTTTTCCCAGGAAACCGCCGAACGTCCTTGTAAACCAATCCTCATATACTTCACTGTAAGAATTTGTATTTTTATATGACGTTTTATCAATTGTCTTTGTAATCTTGACTTGTTGTTTGATGGCGCGCTGCTGAACCCCTATCGGATTCTCCCTGGTGTTGGTTCCCGGACGGTTCTCTCCATCCTGCCAGACGTAGGATTGTCCTGGATAGGTTAGCGTCCCCTGCTTTACGTAGCTGCCGGTATCACCGATTGTAAAATCTGCATAGGAGAGATAGCTTTTAACATTGGCCTGTTTCACCTGGATATAATAGGATGCGGCCCCCATTGTGTCCCCGGCACTCCATCCGGAAGAACTCCCCATTGCATCAATATCAGCCTGGGTTAAGGTGATCTGCGTTTCCAGTACCACAATTCGGAACATATAAGACTGTAGATCAGTATCATTGTGGCTGCTTCCATAAGCATCCGTATAACTACTATTGACATGAGCTACCGGTTTTCCCTTCATGTCTGTTACTGCTATCTCTACCCATTGACCAATACTGACCTCCTGTGTCGTCGTTGTGTTCCGCTCGACATATTCTACGGCTTCAATCGGATTTCCATATGCATCATAAGGCGTTTCCCCAGTCAAATAGTAGACGTTTTCCGTGACGGTTCTGCTTATCAACGTACCGGTTCCGGTTACAACCGCGTCGGTAATTAATGTGGCAGAAATATAATAACGGCTGCCAATCAACTCCGATATGAAATTTTCATAGGTTCCAAAAGCATCATTGTCCGGGTTGTTGGAATAGGTTGCATAGACATACTGGGGACTTTCACCGACGTTGTCCGGAAGATATTCTACCCGGTGATAAATAATACTGTCTGACACCTCATCCGATCCCATGACAAAGAAATTAGCTGGATTCCCGTATTGGCTTGCATATACCGCAATCAGGTACTTGTCCGTATCCTCATCAATACTGTGAATGCCACCATAATTGTAAAAGCTGTTGGTATTGTAAAAGTCTAAAACAGATAGAATCGCATCCCCGACTGTGATCGGATTATTGGAAGCATCCAACTTTTCTATCTCTAAAGTAATTACCGGCGATCCATATACGGTCCGGCTGGCCGGGCTACCTGGCGTTACTCCAGATACTCCATAATAATCCGTACCCCCTTCTCTTACCCCGGCATCATAAATCCCTACATAAATACTGGAATAATCTACACTGCCGCCACTGGTTGTTCTTGGAGTATTCTTCCCATTGACGCGGAGTGCTTTTTCAACCTTTCCTTTCAGAAAATTCAGATCCGTTATTGAAAAATCAGTTACCAGCTTCGCCAGAATATCCGCTTCGGTCATGGCAACCTCTGAGCTTTCTATTGCAGCCTGGGTATTTGCTGTGTCCAAATAGTTCCATCCTGCAGAGAGAAATTGATTTGGCTGATAATTAGTAATTACTTCCCTGATCTGCAGACTGCCATCAGGATTATATTTCGGATATTGGTAATCATTTTCGGCCACAACATAATAGCCACGTGGTACCGTATCATAGATTCCGGTTCCGATGGCTACGGTTCTGGTTTCCGTTCCCTGGTCTAACCGATAGACTTTTGCACCAGTCGGTAGATTATTCAGTAGTATGTCAAACCCATCTGCGCCGGTTCCTTTGCTCTCTGCGTAGAAGAACAGTTCATTATAGTCCGGATCACCATATTCACCGGTGGGATTGCTGGATATCTGCCCCTCTGGAAACAGATCCTTGGTGATGGCAGCATACCCCTTTCCGGTTCCTTCCGGTAATCCTGCCGTTACATCCTGGCCGTTATTAGTTAATCTGCTCTCTTTGTTTCCAATGGATAACTCATACCCTTCTGAACGGCTTAACTCCTTAACGTAGAAATCCCCCATCAGGAGCGGCCGGCCAATCCAACAATTGCCGTTATTCGCCTGATTATTGTAATACGTCCGCTCATACTGCCCATCTACAGTATAATCGTCATAGGTTGTATTGGCAGTATAAAGATTTCCTGGGGCTTGGCTGGCCCATCCATCGGCGGTTTCTGCCAGCGTACCGGTTTTATAGTCATAAATATAACCCGGGGAAACTGTAACGGCCATAAACGATAGATCACCATTTTTGTCCGTTGTCCCGATGGCAACTAAGCTATTTGCCTTGTAGACAGCCCCGGTTTTTCCATCCGGATGCACTAGGTCTGCGGCTGCATAAAGGCCATACCTGGCCCCCTCCAGGCTGTTGTCGCCCTGAGTATCTGCGTAAGAATCATAATCGCTTCCTTCTCCATCCTGTAGCTCCAGATCTCGCTTATTTATATGCAGTTCCCCTTCGGTCCGGTGATCATAGATCCGCCAGGCATTTCCCTCCCGATCCACATCATTGCAATGACTGTAGTTTCCTGTAGGGCCTGGGGGAATATTCTTCCCTGCACTGCTGGAGGTTAGTGCTTTATTATAAGCATCTGTAAACAACGTACTGGAAATTGTTCCGGACCGGCTGCTAATACTTTCCGAAAGGCTTGAAGCCCTGGCATTGGAACTACTGGCCGTGAATGCCACCTCACCGCTAATGATTGAGTTAGAGGCCGTAGCTATTTCCACGCTGCTTCTACTGGTCTTGGCCGCATTAGAGCTGCTGGCCTTTGTTGTCGTTGCATTTGAGTATATTTCCACATCATTGATTAGTAATTCACCATTGGCCTCCCACTCCTCCAATTCATCATCTGGATCAGTCGGCGCGGTATCTGCAAATAGATACTTCACAACTGACAGCAGATAGTTGCCGGTTTCCTGGGTCATTTCCACACTGGTATCTTCGGCCGGGGCATCCTCCAGCTGATAAAATTTTATTTTTTCTCGCTGTGCCAGAACTGCGGTGGCCGAACTAACAGCGACTCGATCATTGATCGTGATATCTTTGCTGTACATACCGGCAAATACTGAGTTGGCTCCATTCTGTGATGAATCGGTTGTAATAACTTCGATTGGTAAATCATCCGGATGGGCATCATGCAGGATATATCCATCTCTCGCTGTATGTTCTACCCAGGTATAGCTATATTTCAAAGCGATGAACTTATCGTAGGTATCCTCACAATCAGCCTGGCATCCTGATTCCTGATAAGCAGTTTCTCCACTGGCTGAGATTGTCACTCCTCCGCTTGGTGTGCTGCCTTCACTTCCTCCATCGGATAGTATATTTTCAATTTCAGACTGATTGACACCGGACATAATCCAATGGAAATGCACTCCGTTAAAATCTCCGGAAGCATATTCTTCACAAGCTGCTACGCAATCCACCCAGGCTTTTGCAAGACGCTGGTTCTCTGCCTGAGCTGCTTCAATTTCATCAGAGTTGATTACATCTCCTTCATCGTCTGTCTCCTCATCCGGGACAGAGACAAACACCGGTGAAGGATGACCGTCACAAAAAGTCTTGTCATAATGATATGCATGATTGACCGTCTTTTCTGCATGACCGCTTACATCTGTTGTCACAGAGCTAACAAAACGGAAGTTGTTCCAGATGGCCGGATTATCTTTGTAATAACTCTGATATGGTTCTCCACCCTCGTAGAGCTGTACTGCGCCATCCCGTACTGTATTTACCTGATCTTTATCATCAAATCGCTCGTACAACTTGAAAATAGCCCCTTCGGACCCTTTCCCTGTTTCATGATCATACTTGTTTAACTGCAGGTTATATGTGGATTTCATCTCTTCTTCATGTCGGTAAATCTGGAATTCTATGCCGCCTCCGGTAAGGGATGGTACTGGATCTGTACCGATTGCTGCAAAATATGGCTTATAGTCGTTTTCCAACTCTAAGAACACTAAGCGTTGATGAGCCTCTAAAGCTACGGTACTGGAGTGATTTACATGTTTGCCACAACACTCTGTACATACCCATAATTGCAATCCATTCTCGTAAGCATCCTCTACAGATAAAAAAGCTCCTCCTGCTACTTGGTACTTGGTTCCGTAAGTTTCAAATTGTATATATAGTTTAGGTGGTGCGGAATTTGGATTGTTAAATGTTATATGCGTATCTGTTTTTACATACGTCCACCCTCCTATCGGTTCGGAAACAAAGGAACCATCACTTCCATCTGATGAAAATTTTAACGGAACCGTATTAATAAAATCTGCATCCGCTCCGCCGGCATCAAAATCAATTGTAAAAGAATTACCAATCATTAATGCTGTAGACAAATCTTGATGTCCCTGTAAAACCGTTGGTATACTTCCTCCTCCGGTGCCAGTGGTACTTGTGGAACTGATAATACCACCCATCTTCATATACTCTTCAGCATTATTGGCTACTGCATTTAACCAAGGGTAACTCGCTCTGGTTGACGCTTTGTGAATTATGGTCTTTAAATCAGCTTGTGTTACTAAGGGATCAATTGTTGGCAATCCTCTCCCTGGCGCCTGAGCATTGATTTTATCAATCACTGTATTAATATTTTGCTGATTTCCAAAACCGGCAAGCATAGACAAAGTTGCCCAAAATAAATATTCCCGTTCTGTATCGTTTAACCGTGTTGATGGAAGTACATAAGTATACATATCTCCCGTCTGCAATACACCATTAGAAGCTACACCATAGGCATCAATACAGTAGAAATGCCAGTTTTCGCTAAATGCAGCCATTTGATCACCTGGTTGATGCATCTTAGCTGCTGATCCGTCAAGGACTGATATATGTGGCAGAAATAACATGATCAGCAGGATTATTGATAGCAATCCGGATGTTATACGTTGTAATCGCCTTTTTATTTTACTCATTTTGCTCCTCCTTTGTGTTTTTTTATTTATAAAAACGTCTAATTTTAGACGGAAAAGAACGTTTGACAAAAAAAGAAGCAACCAGTTAGCATTTCGCTAATTGATTACTTCGCATTTTTTGTAACATTTTTAATTGTTTCCCAGGCCATCTACATATCCGTTCCAAGATAAAAATTTCTCTTGAATCTCTGTCTCACTCATTTCCGGATAAATTTTTTTGTAATATTCAACTTCCGTCATTTCTCCAGCCTCAACCTGTCTCCACCATTCTGCACGTTGCATCTGTTCTTGATACCACTCACTGTTTTTTACTTCGTTTGCGTAGCGGTGGTATTCTATCTCATAATCAACTGGTATCGTATAATTCCCATTAAGCAATGAAGTCTTTACAAAGGGATCAACCGTTATCCACTGACCATTAATCTTTACTAAACAAGCTGCATGCATTGGCCCAGCACTATATGCCTCACACTCCAATCCAACATAATTTGCCAATTGCTTAAACTCTACCGCATAATTGCTGCAATTTCCAATTTTATATTGCAATACAGAAAAAGATACCGCTGGAATAGTTTTTCCAGAATGCTGATCCTCATTTCCATTCTTTCCATTTGCAATTCGGTCATGTACTTTCTGGAGTCTGGTTACTTCATCAGAGTTTATCCAATCAAAAGAATTTACAAATTCTTGTAGAAGCGGTAATGTGCCTTCAGTATAATTCGATTTTGGCTGCCCTGCACTATTCAGGGTTGTCGTTGCTTCTCCAGTGTATAAAACCGCTTCTTTTAAGTAATATTCAGGATCATTAATTTCCGGATGTATGTCACTAAAAACCGGTCCTCTTCCAATTGTTATGCTGCCTGAACCATCAGTAAACGTCCATATTAGGTTATTAGTATCACTCCATATTCCCTCACCATCGAACCGACTTCCAAAATTCGCTGCATAAGCCGGAACTATAGTACTGGCTAATGTTACGATCATTATTGCTACTGCTATAATCTGCTTTACTCTTTTTTTCATACATCGTATCCCCCTTCTTTAACTTGATTAAACAGAGCTGCCAGTATAAAATTTATAATGGTTTCTGTTTTAAGCTATTGATATTGCTCATATGATATGTTAATACTGATAGGAGTAATCCTATCTGACATTTGTTCCGCTGGTCTTACTGTAGATCAGTGGCTTTTATTTAGAAATCTGTAATTTGACTTTTTATCTTTGTTTTGCTATAATAAAGACACAAAAGGTAGCCAGCTCCGCAAGAGCGGTTTCCGGATTTAGTTGAAAATAACCGTTAATCCTTGGTCAGAGGGGCGGTTATTTTTTTGTGTCGTTTTTGTCATTTTCATCACTTATGTATTTCAAAACAGCAACTAATAAGGCTGCTGTACTAAGTATTGTACTTATAATTTCATATGTGCTAATGACCTCACCCCCTTTCGGGGGAAACCGCCCTGGCAGACAGACTGACTACCAATTGTAGTATATCATATTGATAGTTAATGTGCCACTTCTTTCCCTCTTCTTTATTATATTTATTTGATCAAACAGAACTTTCATATTACGTGATATACTGTTGCTGATATGATTACTCCTATCTGACCTTTTACGCTGGCTACACGCATATTGGAAGCGTTTTGGTTTTATAATGATATCATATCTGGTAATTTCCAGTTCCTTAAAGTAATCGTAATTATTTAGTTTTCAATGTACTATTGTTATCTGATTTCACTCTGCTTTTTTATAACCTGACTGTAATTCATATTCTTTTTTCTTCTTTTGTTGAAAATGAGAAATAATCCCACTTAGGACATGCACCTCATCTTTATCCAAATATGAAATGTCAATAGAAACAACGCGTCGGTCCAACAGATAATCTGTCGTAACCGTAAACATATCTGCAATCTGCAGAAGGCGTTTTGTAGCTGGTTCAAGCTTACCTGTTTCCCAGGCACTCACTGTAGTTCGTTCAACATCCAAATCCTCTGCGAGTTGTGCCTGGGTCAGATTATATTTAATTCGCAGTTCCCGTAGTCGATCACAGAACATATAAACCTCCTTACTATATGCCGATAATTTGATACAAGTTCTGGCTGGCAAGGGCAAAATGCCCCCGCTTCCAGAACATATATCTATTCTTTTTCTGATATAGCCTTTTTATCTTCCTTGGTATTGATATCAATTTTGCCTTTTCTGGATTACCCCTTCAACAATCCATTGGCCAAGCCCATTCACTTGATAACCATCCGGCGTGACGCTGTTCACACACATTACACCGCTGACTAAATCAAAATAATAGCACTCTAATATTCCGTCATTATCTATATCCTGCCAAATCCAGCCGGTAATCATACGACCCTGGGTGTTATCGCTGAGTGGGTTAAGATAATACGTCTTATCATTTTCCTGATACCATCCTGAGACCATATAACTCTCGGCAGAAAATCTAAACCAGTTTGCCTTTGGCTGATTGGTTTCTGCATAGGGATTATGAATGTAGGCCCATTCATTTGCATAGGTACGCCCACCTGAAACAAAAATCCATTTTTCGTCTGCTGTGCGGATCCATTCACCGGTTACTGAGTTAGATGGAGCATTAACTGCAGTTTTGGTTCCTGCAGTGGTTGTCCCCTTGGAACTGCCACCGCCACCACCTCCACTACCGCTTGATGAGGTAGTGGTATCAGTTAACTTAAAACGAACGGTTACTACGCAGGTATCTGTACTTGTTCCGTCAGTCACAGCAAGGGTTGCCGTTGCAGTAGCTGTATAAGGATATTTATGTCCTTCTTTCGCCCAGCCCTTTTCAGTGTCTATCACCGGCGTAATTGTACCATTATCATCAACAAGAAAAACTGCATCGTTGCTTGTTGAATAAATCACACTACTGGTGTCTGGATAAGTCTTGGCTCTAATAGCTCTCGGTTCTGTTCCCTTCCAGGTAATGCTCTGATTACGTTTCGAGCCGGTTTTCAATAGCTCAACCTCAATCGTCTCTGTTTCTTTTTCAAGTTCCACACAATGAGTCTCATAGGATAAATTAACTTCCGTCATCCCTACCTTCCCATTATCATTTGCAGTAGCATACACATAGACTGTCTGTGTATCTTTATATGGTGCAGCCAGCTGAGCCTTGCGAATCCATTCAGCATTTTTATTCGGAATAATCTTACCATCTGGATCAATCAATAGCACATCCGGATCAGATACAGACCAGGTAATACTGCGGTCAAATGGCTCATGTATATCTTCTATCGTAATATCCGGCCGTACTGTACAGTCAAGGTCAACCATTTCAAAACCGACAGCAAACTTAGTTTTTGAGTTAATGTCCCCTTCCTTAATATTTTCCAGGTTATAATTAACCTTCTCTTTACTCATAACAACGCTTTCCGGATGAATAACAGTTTCATCTACGGTAACAAAATTGATTGTTATATCACATATTGCGGAAATATGACCATGAGTCTGATCCTCACTTACGGCTATGACCTCCTCTTTATAACTTGCAGATCCATTAATCCTTGCATATTTATCGACCACACGTTTCTGATTATCTGCATTGATAATATTTTGGATCCATACCGGATTCTGCTTACCCTCTGCATCAAATCTAACCGAAACAGTACAGTCCTGAGTCCAGTCACCGGCCGGATTTAAAGTAATAATCTTGCCGCTTTCCTTATCGTTCCACGATACATTCTTAAAAAATGGCTGATTCGGATTCAGGGTTGCCGTAAGAATTATCGGTTGGCTACAGATATAACTCTCTTCTGGATTCAATCTGTCACCTTTGAGGGTCCTGGTAACGGTATAAACCACATGGCTTCTGTTCAGTTCCATCCCCTCAACCCGGATTGTTGTATTATCAACGATCTGGAAAGCGACGGTCAGTTTCGTATTACCATATACAAATTTATGATCAACTGATGTTTCCTGATTACTGGATGCAGTTAATACCGCATTCTTGAAATAGATGGTATTGCCAATCTTATTTTTATATCCAGCATCGGCCTGGGCTTGTATCTCCCTAGTAATTATACTTTGGATGAAGCTGCTGTTAAGATTCGGCATAACCTTGGCGTCTGTTAGGGTATATCCAGGCTCGGACAAATTAGTAATCAGATCAGAATCATCAACCGCCCATTTCACAGACTTATCTACGGTTCCTCCAGTCTGATTATGCTCTACATGGACAGCCACCGGCTGCACTTCTATGCTGGTATCCGGAACCCCATCAATATATCGCGCAATTAAAATGCCAGCTTCGTTCTTTACTTCCGTTGTCACCGAAGGATCCTTCCTATCCCCAGTTCTGGTATGGGTAACAGTTATTGTGGTCTCATCCGGTGTATTGGAAAGTTCTGTTGTCACTTTCACATATTCCACTGTGATTTCCGTATCATTTTCCGGCATGATAAAGGTATATGTGCCCCCGTTCTGATAAGTGCATGGTATTACATTCTGCAGCTCATCCAGATAGGTAGGTGCGTTGACTTTTCCCGGTTCGCTCTCGTCATACACCATCTGGTAACGGTTGCCGGCCGTATTTTTAGGGGCAGTTGTAATGGTGATTGTCGCTCCCGCCGCTACGGCAGACGCATTATCTTTATCAATGGTGCGGTAGAACGAATTTGTCCCTGTTGGAAGTGCTGTCAGGATTGCAATATCTGTGTCATACGTACCGTTTGCATTCATTGCATCAATCCGCGGTACTGATACCAAATAGCCTCTCACCGGTTCTCCCTGATACCCTGGTGCAAAATGATCCAGTTTAAAATCAAGGCCCTGGTAATATCCTGATGAAGTAAACTCCTTTCCCAGTTTCTGTGTTACAATATATTTAACACCTGACTCAAGTTCTTCATACAAATACCGATCTCCACTGCCAGTTTCGTTCTTCCCCGCAACCAGGGTGTATTTCTTTTCATTATTACCCCAATAACCGATATGGGCGGCAGTTGAGAACGTATTATCACCATCAATATTCGATCCAAATACTGTTTTTGTTTTAGAAGCTGAGTCTGTGAATAGATACGAAAGATTGTTATTATTACCTGTTCCATAGGTAAAGTTATGATTACTGTCCCTGGTTCCTACAAAGGTTCCTTCCCGCGAAGCCGTACCATTGTTACTTCTGGAAATATCCCCGGCAAACCTGGCAAGTACCAGATTTCCACTTTCATACTTTCCAGCAATACCGCCAATGGCTTTACTGCCATTTCCACCGATTGTTCCGGATACGTAGGAATTATATATGTCAGTCTTATTTATTCTGCCGGCAATTCCTCCCACATACCCTTTTCCATAAATCCGGTTGCTGTCGCCATCATAGGTATGTACAACATTATCAACCAGATATGCATTCTGTACGTTACCAGCAATACCGCCCACAAAACCGGTATTTCCTTCCGAGTATATGACGATACCATCAGCTGTACAGTTTTCTATGGTTACCCGTTTGGTACTTCCCGTGACTTCACCGGCAATGCCACCCGCGTCTGCCTGTGCTGCTACATATCCAGTAACTGTCACATTGTAGATAATGGCCGAGCCAGTTATTGACCCTGCCAGAACCCCTACATTATCTGCACCAATCACATAATCGGATTCAACTGACAGGTTGCGGATGGAGCCCCCTTCAACATGACCAAACAACCCTACATTCTGTAGCTGGAGGCTTGAATTAAAAATGTTCAAGCCATAAATCGAATTACCACAACCATCAAAATGACCTTTAAATGGATGCTTCACTGATCCGGCCAACTCGGCCTTGTTTTGATACCATCCGATCGGATTCCAGTTTCCACCTCCGATGATTAAGTTTCCAAGGTCGATATCATTAACCAATTCAATATATGCTCCTTCGAAAGACTGACCTGCTGCCACCAATTCCGAAAAACCCATTAATTGAGATATCGAACTGATTTGATACGGCTCTGCTTCTGTCCCGCTCCCTGGGAGGTTCGTATCGCCCCTCCAACCAGTCCACATATCACCTGTCGAACTAGCCCTTGTTGCCATTCCGAGATATTTATGATATGCTTCATCGATTTTGGCTTCATTGGCGGTATACCAGATAAAAAAAGCTTCATATTCTGGTCCGCTCTTTAGCTCAAGTAATTCTAACACCCAATCCCATAGAGCAGCACGATTAACATTAATGAAAAACCACTTCTCAAACTCCTTTGTACCTATTTCTGGCATATGAGCGAAGATATCTTCCTTCGCGTCCGATGATGTTGCCAGGGACGTATTGCTATTGGTCGCCTTTTTTACATTAGATGGTGTTGCATCGTCATCATCATCCCACATCTCTTCTTCATCCTCTGATGGAATGAAACCTTCCTCAGAGATGACTTTTCTGAGATTCGAATAGCTCCAGGCTAACGACGACATCATGTTTCCACCAGTTAGTATCGCTGCCAATGCCAGAACTCCTAATTGTTTTTTAAACTTCTTTTTCATCACTTTCCCCCTTACTAATATTGCGGCATTGTGTATGCCGGCCGTACTCCGGTCGTACCTGTTACATTTATTTCCTCATCTACACCTCCACCAGCGGGTATAATACTTTGTGGCCGAATGTTGCCGTTTTCCAAATCTACGATATAGGCATAATTGGTATTGTGGTTATTAACTGTACCCATCGGATTGCGTAACCAATATCCTTTGTCATATGCCCCAGCTTCCTCTACAGACCATAAATGTTCCCGGTATTTAAAGGCTTCATCAATTGATAATATAAATAATTTATCTGCCATCTTTTGGTTCCCGATGTAGGAAGGTACCAGGGTGTACTCTTGCAATTGGTCATAGGTGCCTTCCAAGGTCATACCTACATAAGCATAAGAAACACCGATATTAGTATTACCGAGATTGTAGGTATCTGCTGCCAGCTGATCCAAGAACTTACGAACATTTGAGTATTTATAATCATTATTGCTGCCAAAATTAACAATCGGACCCGGATGATACACATAATCATACCGACCATCAGGTTGCAATTCATATTTGTAAGTTGAACCATGATTTGCTGGTATAACAGATGTACATAGGAAAAGTGCAACCTGTTTATGATTCTCTGCTTTATCCGTATAGTTCTGATCAACACATCGAAAGAAATATATTTCACCACCCAGTTCCTGAACTTGAATATCATCCAAATTCCAATACTGTCCCTGCACATATTCTTCTTGGATCCACTCACCGCAACGTTTGCATAGCCCATCCTGATCATCATCAACATGTCCAAGTACTGGTAATATCACCCGTATGGATTCCTGGCAATGTATGCACTCATAGTTTTGCGCCCCCTTTTGCAGACAATTTGCAGACTTCTCATTCGTAATTGACCACGAATGCCTGCAGTTTTCAATATTATGATGAAGGGTGACAGACATGCGGACAACAGTATAAATATCATCTGCAATCTTTATCGTAGATTCAGTCACACTTGAATACTCCCCGGCCGATTCCTGACTAAACCACTCCGCTATCAGAATTCCATTTGGCATGTAGTTTTTACCGATTACGTAAAAAGCAGTTTCTTTTCCTTCGGACAGTTGGCTGATTACCGTACCAACTCTGGTATCGTTACTGCTTTTATTGATCACGATGAAACGTGAATCTGGAATAACAACAGCATCTTCACCTGTAAATTCACGCTCATAATTTTTTGCCTGCTCCAGATATTTCTGCAGCAGTTCCCGCTCCGATACATAGGGGGCCTCCGGCTTTGGCACCTCTTCGACCGGCTCATATTCTATATAGCGAAGCCAGTTCCCAGGACCATATATTTCATCTTCCAGCGGCGGCGTTTCAATCGCTTCCCATATGATGCTATCAACGGTAATGCGCTCAATGTAATTTATATGCAAGATACTACCTTCCCGAATTTTACCGCTTCTAGAGGGTAATAACTCCTTTTGCCCTGTTTCCGCGTCTACAAACTTAACTCTCCATGATATCTCCTCAGCATCGCTGGGAGATGCTATTGGAATGTGTTTATAGTAGACAACAACCGATATATTATCCCGGTCGATTTTCAGCAATACCGGCTGATTATCTAAAATTTCAAATTCATCAAAATCCGGATGGTGAATCTCAACCTCCGCCCCTTTTTCTTCAATACCAACTCTTTCCTGAAGAATAGAATTTGTGTCAATGTCCTTGTAGTGGATGGAATAGCTGTACAATATTTCATCATCCGACTCAATTGGTTTCTCCGGCTCAATCGGTTTCTCCGGCTCAATCGGTTTCTCCGGCTCAATCGGTTTCTCCGGCTCCGGTTTGGGCCGCGAAGTTCCACCTCCACCTCCGCCGCCACTCCCATACGCTCTTGTTGTACCAACGGATACCTTCTGTATCTGCACCACCCCATCAACGCACCAAGCTCCGTCTTTATTTACCTGATATCCATCCGGTGTTATAGAATCTACATACATCCATCCCCCAAGATCAAAGGCGTAACATTCTGCAATTCCATCCACATTATCGTCGATCCACTTCCATTTAACTGGTGACATCTGGTCGCCGGCATACCATTCCGTATTTGTTTCATTTAATGAATACCGCCAACCACTCTTTCCGGCCGGCGCCGGATCCTGATGAAGCCATCCTGCCGCATAAGCAGGCAGTGTTTGTCCAGCAATTAGAAGTGCAATCCCGACACGTGCAATATGCTTATTAACGTTTTTCATATCAATTCCCCTTCTATCAAATTTATAGGACATCATTTCTCCCAGTGCTTATATCAGTGTCGAAAAAGACCAAAAACACTTCATAAACCACGCAAAACATAAAAATGCACAACTTCATATCTTGCTTCCCTCTGATTCGAAACTTCATTTAAGCAAAGCACTTTCAAGTGGTGTAAATTCTATCCGATGATCCCGGGCCAGTTTATGCACTCTCTGAATCAAAAACTTTTTATATTCGATTAACAAATCATTAATCCTTTGCTCGCTCGGCTCCCCTGTATAACGTATCGGCTCGCCCGCTGGCGATTTGGCAGTTATAACAATGCTGTACTCTTTTGATGCCTGTTCGACAAATTCATTTAATCGCTGAATAGCCTTTATTTTTTCAGCAACTTCCTTCAATGCCTGCCGCTGTTCTATTGTTTTTGATATTTTTGGCATGATTCCTCCTTAATTTATAAAAAATAATATCCGGTTGCTCCCTGCAGCGTGTATTCTCCAGATTCTTTCTGAACAAATTCCAGAAATGACTCTGAAAGATTTTCTGGCTCCTGAATGGTCCGCTTTACTTCTAAGATTGTTCCGGTCGTAATCAAGCAATATTGGAACATCTCCGGTGCAACACTGGCAATGCATCCACGGATTACGTTAATACCAGCCGCATCTTCCGCACAAATAAGAATATAAGTCAGCATGTCCCTCTTGCTCTCATCTAAAGCCAGTTTCAACTCTTCAATCCGGCTTCTGATCACACTGATACGATGTTCCTTTGTGATAATCAGAGGATTGGTATGTAAAGTTATTGATTCCATAAGCAACCTGCAGTTCCGGCCAATATTTACTTCTTTCATTTCAAGTACCGCAAATACCGGAATCTTTTTCCGACCGATGGTAAACTTATATGAAAAGCGAACCTTGGTTAAATACGGGCTGTCCAGAAAAGAAGCAACCATATTCGCACTCATCACACGTCGAAACACCTCATCTGGGCCTAAATCGCAATCTCTTTGATCAAATGCTACCGTCTGTTCCTGTAAAACAGTCCGATATTTGTGGGCTCCCTGGCCGGTTATCGAAAAAATTCGCCATGGGTTAGAATCATTATTAATTATCCGATACTGATGATTGGTAAAGAATTCGTGACAGACTGCCACACCGTTTTTACACAACATCTCCAAACGCCCCCATAAACGTCCGGGACCGCTGGGAATACAAAGAAGTTCTCTTCCACTTTCCCTTATAGCTTCCTCATCCTTCCTTCGCCAATATTGCAGTAATTTTTCTATTGCCGGCATACTGGCATAACCGTAATAATGAATTGCACGCAAAATAAACATATCTGACGGGGGATATTTTCCTTGCAATGTTCGATTTTCAATCTCATTTGCGGTTAAAGTACGCGTCATTCTACCGACGCGATAGTCCATAACAATCGGATCCCACGCCGAATACGGTGCTGCCACTACTAAATATGGTTTTATCCCCTCTACGATTGTTAATTGCCTATCTCGATTCGTTCGTTCTCTTACATGTTCGAGCATCACATTCACTTCTTGCCTTTTTGATATGATACTGCTTTTTGTAATACTTCTTTCTGTCATTGTGTAATCCTCCCTTAGTCTTTAGTAATTGAAAAAAGTAATCGATAACGAATATCCTTCATAGTAATAAACGTTGAATATTACATATTGTTTCAACATTTCTGAAATTTTTAAATTTTGTAACTATTTTCTTTTTCCATCTACAATTTATGACTTAAATGTTGAAACATAACCCAATTAAGAGATCCGGCAGAAAATTTGCCGGACCTCTCAGTGTGTTATGAACTTTTTACCGGCACTTCAACCTCATCAATAATTCGAAGCCTAAGAATATGTTTCTGTTCGTCAATTGCCGAAACAAATGCATTATACAGACCCCCCTGCTGAATTACTATAGTTTCACCGGTTCGCCGTGATGGTTTATCCGGATAGAAACAATATGCTGAAATCTCATCCAATCCTACAATCTTACCAACAAAATTCCTTGACTCCTTGTGTTGGCAGCGAACCAATACTGTACTATTTTGTGGTATCCTGGTCTCCAGACCCTTCCATAGATCGCGTTCCTCTAAACGTATTTTCCTGGAACAAAGATATTGTGGTTTCTCGTCGGTATGTTTATCTGAATGTCCTGTAATGGCAATATCAATCACTTCACCCCTTTGGGTAACCGCTGCAAGAGACGGTATATAGGTAACGCTCCAATCCTTGACCAATATCATTCCTCGGATTCCCAACCCCAAAATATCTACAAATACACAATTTGATCGAGAAACAAGAACAACGATTGCCTGAGTTTTAAATACTTTTCCCTCCGCCAAAACAGCATCAATCTCTTGAAGCATACTCGGACGGACATCTTTTTGTGCCGCAACATGAGAGACAATAACCCGTTTAGCTACGCGATTAATATCCATAACCTTAACTGCATAATAACGATTAAGCCTATCTCCTGGTAAAAATGAATTTGCATACTGTGGATTAATCTCTTCTTTCGGTAAAAAAACTTCAACTTCCCCGTCCATATACCGAAGCCCTTCGGTTCGTACACTTTGACTGAAACGTAAATCCAATAATTCACCACTTTTCATGTAACGCTCATATTCTTTTAACTTCTTATCTACCTTAATTGAATCTTCACTCTGCTTAACTCCTAAAAAACCCATTAACTTCATCGACATAATATTCACCTGCCCAGCTCCTAGTCCGGGCATTCCCTCCTTCATGTTTAAAATTTTAGTTTAAATAATTGCTCCAACACCAAAAACAAACAATGTTAGTATCAATGGAATACCAATAATCAAGCTAAATAACACCTTTTTGAATAACTGCTTGTTTCTACGAATGATGAAGCAAAGAATTGCTCCCATTAGAACAGATACAGCTCCCATAAACGGGGCAGCTTTGGTGATTGTGTGATATGTAGCATACATATGATAATAAAGCCACCCGCCAAGACTTTTGCCCTCCAATACTTTAGTCGGATCATTCAATACTTCCTCCATAGCATTTTCATAAATCGTGCTCAACCGATCCATAGTCTTTTCATAATTTGCGGCTGCTTCACTTTCAATCTGCTCGTTACTTTTTAGATCCGCTTCTCCATGTGCGGTTATAGGATGATAACATAACAAACATAAGATTAAGGATATTGCGTTTAACCTGAATACAATACTTATTGTTTTATTCACTATCCACCCCCCTCCGCCAACATATCCTCTAGTAGTCCATCCGGTATGGTCTCAATAATCTCTGTTTGCTCCGCTACCATATTATTAAACAGCGGCGTTCCCGCATCGAGGGAGACTATAACTGCCATCTCTCCTAAATCTGATTCCCGGAAGAATACTGAATCATCTAGGCTTGTTTTAATTATTTGCTCAATTATCATATCCGCAGTAATGATAGTCCCGGCAGGAATATCTTCGTTAAGAATATAAATTCGCCTATCTAACTTTGACAGTTCGCTTTCCAGACCTTCTCTTTTCCGTTCTTCTGCTATATACTTTTCCTCCATGCTGGATATATAGCTTGATGCCTGCTCCTGCAGGGCCCGGTACTTACCGGTCTGCACAGAATAGAATGATATGATTGTAACAACATTCACTATAACGAACCCTGACAGAACAAGGGAAATCGCTTTCCACTTTTCCATACCGATCCGCTTTTGCAGCTTCTCTCCTATATGAACTTTCCCATAATTCCTTTGCTTCCATGTACCTGAGTACATTTGTACAAACAGGCGTGACAGGGGTTTACTTGGCTGGAATGGATTTGCTTCATATGGTATCGCTGCAAAATTACTTTCTTCGTTCAATAACTCTGCTACTGCCCCCATATCCAGTTTTTTATCCACACAGGAAAACAGGTATATAAAAGAATCCGTTACGTCCATTGGTGAAACTTCTGTTATAAAATCCACCAACTCCCCATAATGCCATTCCTTTGCACTGGAAACAACAAACTTGGTCTGAAGCCGGAGAAAATAAGTCTCTACTGTATCATTCTGGCAACACCCAAAATCATATACTACCAGATCATAAATAGGTTTGTACTGAGCAACGAATTTACTGTATGGTGTATTAAAATAGTAGTCCACTCCGTTTACAGAAAAATTCGTCAGCCCAGAGGTATTACGTTCTCCGGTGACTAACTTACATAAAGTTTCAAAATTAGAATCCGCATTATCGAACTCTACAATAGCTACCCGATAATCCTTTTTACTGTTTGCGATCGCGTGTGAAAATAAGATGGCACATGTTGTACAACCCACACCTACATTCATAGCAATAAATCCAGCATCTGCAGTCTCCCGCCGACCTTCCAGGCTAATGAGTTCTGCCCTGGTAATCTTCTGCTCTGGCGTCTTAGCATCCTTTTCCCATTCATTTTTCTCAATTCTTGAGCGATGCCTTGGCTTTTTTTCCACCTTCTTATTCTCTGCTGCATTTTTTTCTAGCTCTGCCTTAAAACGACGCTCCTCTACCAACCGGCACAAGTCCGTATATCGCTCGATACGAGACACCATTCTAAATACATCAGGCGGCAGCCACGCAAGAATATCCAGCATAATGGAAGGGGACGATAATTGCTTCGATAAAATTGCCATTCGGGCAGTAAGATCTTCAATCGTTTGATCATACGATGATAGATATACAACAGCATTTTCAATTTCAAAACCACTATCTTTTTTTACGTCTCTTTCTGTCACCCCGTAATATTGCCTGGCATCTTTTTTACTCCTTCCATTCAATATTAATTCTGCAATATACCTGTAATCTGCATCATCGTCATATACAGCAGTATAAATACCGCAGGATTCCAGCTCCTTCATATATGTACTGCTTTTTGACTCTGCAACAATCACAATCACCTGGACATCCGGCAACATCGTGCTAATGTTATCAACGTCCTCCACACGAATGAGCGCTGTTCCCTGATATTGAGATAAAACTACCACATCGGTATCCGGGTAAGAGGACAAATACTGCATAATCATATTTTTTCCCACCCGCAAAGCAATCCGGCCGATTTGGATATCACATTGTTCAAACGCTGTTTTTATAGGATCCAGAACTGACTCTTCATTCCCAGCAACAGCAATTAGCATATTTAACTTTTTCTCATTCAAGATATGACTCCTCTTTATTTAATGTCTGTTACTTTGCCTCTGGCAGCACTCTGTGAATAGACTTCCACATCGAGTTCCTCCTTGACACCCAGCAGCCCTGGCCAGATGCTTTTTATCTTTCCCTCAACAAGAACTGAAAAATTTCCGTTTTTATACTGTTTTTGTGTCGAGATACTTCGTTCATCATATTGAAACGTCTTGCTGTTCCAAACCGGTACTGTGAAGCCACCGATTGGATTTTTTTCAACTTTGGTAACCTCAGCTAATTTAAGCTTTTTAGTATAGGAATCAATCACTAAATCTGATAAATCCCCAGCTTCCGCCTGATTAAGTTCAGTATACACATGGTAATCAGCCAGTCCATGTCCATTCCTTTCCCGAATAGGGTAAGATTTACTGATTGCTACCGTACCTGCCCGACTTGCAGAGTCGGCCATAATCTGCAGTCCATTTCGCTCCGAATTCCAATTCATAAAGTTCAGCATCAGACAAAGCATCATGAAACTAATCACAGACATAAGCATGAAATAAACCACCAGGCCATCACCGGTCTCATCTTCAATAATCTCTCTTATCAACTTCATGCTTATTCTCCTTCAATTATTGCCGGGCACCCCCTGGTTGGAGTAAAACTTTCCCTTATACCATTACCATACGGATTCATTGGCATTGCGGTTTTGACCTTCACAGTTACAGAATATTCAAATTTCTCCTTCCTACTCCATGTTGAATATGATAAATCATCCGCTTCAAAGGATACTCCCATACCAGCCCTACTGGTATAGTCTTTTGCGACTTCACTTGCTGCGGTATATGCGCTGGCTGCACTGCTATGTAATGCTGCCGCACGTGCTCCAACTGCAGACGCATTCATCGCAACCTGGACACCATAAAAGGCTTGTCCAAAAGAAATGATCATGGCTAATATATAAACCATCGGAATACAGGCGATCACCAGCGTTACAAGGCTGTTCCCACTCTCATCGCGGAGGAACTCGCGTAGTTTGCGTAATATCAATATATACCTCCCTGCCAACATTTTATTTAAAGGACGCAGATTCTATAATTCCTGCCGCCTCAGTACCCTTAGCCTCTATTGCTCCTCCTATGGCTTTTGCAACCAGGATTGCAACTACAGCAAATATTGCAATGCCAAGAACAATTTCGACTGTATCTGCACCTTCTTCATCCTTTGCTATACGTTCCGCTATTGTCCTTATTTGCACCGCCATTCTGATTTTTGCACCAATCATAAACAATTCAATTTTATCCATTACATCCTGCATTTTAGCTTCCTCCTTAATTTTTCTATATATAATCTATTTAAAATTTATGGACCTACATCAATACCTCCATAACCTGTAGTAAAATCGGTACCATAATGATAGCTACTACAGGCAAGACAAAAAAAACAATGATAGGCACCACCATGCTTGAGTTAACTCTCTCCGTCATTTCTCTGATCCGAGACCGATTAATCATGTTGATATGTTTGACTTCGTTTTGAAGAGTATCAACAATTGAGATGCCCTTTTCGCTGGCATTTAAAATATCAGTGACAAAATCCTCCAATACTTCAATGTGCATCCTTTCACACATACCAAGCAGCTCCCTTTCCCAGCTTCCCGAATACGTTTCCATAACAAACGATTCGTGGAAGGCCTTTCCCAATTCTCCCCCGATTCGGTCAGAAACTGTTTCCAGCGCCGGTTTCAGGTTTGATCCAGCTTCTATACATAAGTATATTTGCTCAATGAAGGTCGGTAGTTCAGCGATGATCGATTCCTCCCGAACTTTGATTGCATTTCGTATTTTTCCTTCAGGAAGAAAAAAAAGAGCTGTAAATATAAGAAACGCAATAATCATCAATACCATATCCCCAGAATATAAAACAGGAGCCACGGCAATAGGCAGAAACATAAGCCCCAGTATTTTAAAAGCAACTACTTCTACCGCAGATATTTTGTCTGTCATATCGGATAAATCAATCTGTGACTGCAAATGTTCCATATTTAGTCCGATGTAGACTGCAAATTTCTCCACTCTATCGATCATCGTGGCACCAGCATATTTGCCATATATTTGGCCCAAAAGGGAATTGGATGTTCGTATCCCTCTCCGCCCATCTACAGCTGCCTGTATACTCCCCTGTTGTATGCGGCTTAGAAGATCAACTTTCTCCACATCAAACAACGAATAAACAAACATAAAAACTAAAAGTACCAGTAGTCCGATGAAAAAACCCATCAGTTCCGTTGACATGCCATTTACCTCCTATATTCGAATGTTGCATTTGCGAACCAAATACACATAGCCGGCAATCACAAAACCATAGATAGCAAAATAGATATATTTACCCAGCCCGCCTGCATATCCATAAGCTAAATCAAAATATCCAGGACTCATGACTTTCATTCCAGCTGTAAACAAAAATGGAACACTTACAAGAATGTTGACGCTGGCCCGAGTCGCTGATAGGGTTGCCCTTGCTTCGGCCTCAGACTCTTTCCGGTCCATAATGGTATTTACATAGCTATCAAAAACCTCAAATAACTTAGATCCCTGACGCATACCAATTTCGATTGATATTGCAATGCTTTTGACATCCTTCACTCCGGTTCTCTCTGCCATCTTGCGAAACGCAATATCAATACTGTCACCATAATCATAGTCAATCAAAATTAATGCCATTTCCTCTCGTATCACTTTTGGCATTGCCGGTGTATCTACGACGCTTTGGACCGCCTGCAGCATGGAACTGCCAGATCGCATCGATGCAGACATTCGTTTCAGGGCTTTTGAAAATGAGTTATCAAATTCCTGCATTTTTTTCTCCTTCAGTATCACCAGCAATTGTTTAGGTATATAAAAGCCAATGACCGCTGCCGCAATAACCGCTATGATGATATCTTCTAAAAGATACTGAAACAGAAAGAATACGCTTGCAGCTCCAACAATTCCAATTAAAAAATATACCGATACTGATATATTGACCCTGCTTTGTTTCAAATCAAGCTCCAGTCGCTCAATAACATTTAGCTCCCGATCTTCTTCCACCCGATACGATGTCTTTCTATGATAAAGCCGCTCTTCTAGAGTAATTTTCCTCCGGCTCTTTAATGAAATCAAGAATGCTGCGAGCAACATAACTACCGTAACAATACCAAATGTAATCAATTCCAACACTTTGCGCCGCCTCCTTTCTATTCTGATTTATTAAATATTTCTCGGCCAATACTTACACCATTTGTCAGTGCCTTCTCCAGTAATATCTCCGGCACATACCCGGTTGGTTCAAATACACCAGTTAATTCGCCATTTGTTCCAATACCCATCTGCCGCCAGACAAAAATATCCCTGATGTATACCGCATCCGGGCTGTACTCTGGGCTGTTGTATGGTATATTTAACCGTTTTGCTCCCAGCTTCCCGTATCCGACTACATGCGAGATATGAGAAATACGGCGTACATGATCTTTATACCTTTTAATTTGAATAATCAGATCCACGGCATTCGAATACAAACGGCTAATCGCATTTTCGGTAAAGTTGTAATCCCTGGCCATTTGAAAGAGAACCTGGATGGTGCTTTCCAATTCTTCCGGTGAATTATTATGTACCGTTGTCATTCCACCATCATGCCCAGAAGTATTCAGTCTTAGAAAATCCGCCATCGTACCATCCCGGATCTCTCCGATGATAGCTACATCCGGCCTGACCCGCATGAGGTTCTTAACCAGTATTCGGCTTGATACTTCACCGGTACCAGCTGCATTTGCCTGACGAGTCTCATATCGCCGGACATTCGGATGGTTTATCTGCAATTCACAACTATCCTCTATGGTCACAACCGAAAGTCCTGGGTCGTAGGAAAGAAAATTGCTCATAAGATTTAGCAACGAAGTCTTACCCGATCCGGTTCCTCCTGATACGATGAGATTCCACTTTGCTTCCACTGATTTTTTTAAAAACCATAAGATCGGTTCGTCCAGTGTTTTGAATTTTATATAATCATGTTCTGTAAGCTTTGACTCAGGAAAGCGTCGGATAGTAAGTTGGGCCCCATCAACCGAAATGGGTGGAAGTACCGCATTGAAACGCGATCCATCTTCCAGGCGCCCATCAACAAGAGGAGTGGCATCATTAATCACTCTGCCGATACGGGATACCATCTGCTCGATAATACTCCGCAGCTCCTCTTCACTGCCAAATTGAATATCGATCAGCTGCATCTTTCCTTTTTTTTCAACGAAAATTTTATTATAACGGGATACCATGATTTCAGAATAACCTTGGCGAAACAATAATTCCAAAGGACCAAATCCCATGATCAGATTATATATCCGTTCCTTTACCCGCTCCCTGGCCTTGACTGTTCGTATGTACTTTCCTTCCGCAGTTAATGCGATCTCAATTGCATCACTAATCTCAACCTGAAACACCTTATCCTTCATTTCCTTCTGTATCCGATCGCCAAACTGATTCTTTATCTTCTCCCTTACCCGCAGAACAACACCAGCCTCTTCCTTTTTCTTTTCTTCCTCACTAATGCTTGCATCTTCCATCTGCATAATTTCCATCAAAGATGCACTGCTTACTGATTGCCCAACCGGCGGGGCACTTAACAACTGATTAACTTCTGTTTCAGTTGTTGCTTTTTGAGGTACTTGAAAGTGCCCCGGGGGGTCCCGCATATCATGCTTCTGCCTCTCCTCATACCGTTCCAGTGCCTGCTCTCTACTGCTGATCCTCTCTTCTAAAGATAAACAGGGTGGTTGGCCCGCTCTACCTGACCTTTTTCTAATTTCCAATCATTTCACCTGCCTTTTCTAAACTTGCTGAAAAGTCTTGACAGGAAACCTTTTGGTTTGGTATCAAAGACCGGCATAATGTTATTGGCAAGTTTTTTTATTTCCCTGGAGAATGATGTTTCCTTATCAAGAATTGCAGCTTCTCCACTATTATTATATAAACGAATATGGTCATAGGCCGGAACCACTGCAGCAAGCTCTAACCTTAGCACCCGCGGAATCTCTGCCACCGCAATATCAAGTTTACTATCATCTTCTGGCACATTATTGAGTACCATGCGAATTTTAGAATAATCAAATTGCAGGGAGCGCAGTGTATCCAGCATATTCTTGGTATCCTGAATGGTAGTTGTATCAAGAGTCTCCACCAGTATGACCGTGTCCGCTTTCATAAGCGGGATAATTGTCGTATCTTTTAAACTATTTGCATTATCAATTAGGATAAAGTCGTAATTGCCAACTTTCCGTAAATTGTCAATAATGGCAGCTACAATTTCACTGTCTATTAACTGTGAATCCATAGAATTAGGAGAACCTGCAAGGATATCGATATTCTCATTGTAGTGGATGAGATATCGGTCATCGATCTCCTCCCTGCAATAAAGCGGTATTTTGCCACCTATCTCCCGGTCCCGACGCATTACCCGCACCCATTCAGCAATGTTTGGTACTGGGGCAATATCAAACTGAATTGAGATGTTACCAAATTCCCAATCGCCATCAATAACTAATATCTTTAATGGTTCATTATTAACAATGGCACTTCCAAAACCGAACGCCAACTCTTTTGTTATCGTAGTTTTTCCCACTCCGCCCTTGGGTGAGTGAATCGCCACTACCTGTTTTTTGTAGCTTTTATAGGACGCCTCTGGCTTGGACAAGCTTTTATAAGAATAACTTCTTTGAACCTGACCAGATACCACCCCCTGGCCTTGATAACCACTTGGTTCTGGATGTATATTGGATTTTCTTTCTTCACGGGTTTGCATGGCCTGAGACAAATACGGACGGTTATCCAGATCCGGCTGGCCGATATCATGGCTCTCGTAATCACTCCGCTGCGGTTGCCGCAGTATATATGGCTCGGGAGTTTTGTCTTTCACTGGGTCTGCCTGAACATATGGATTATCACCATAATATTGCCGGTCTTTCGGCTTCTCAGTATGTTCTTCCCAAACAGGCATCGGCTGCCGTCTTTGCCGCTCCTGATTGACCGGTTCCAGACCTGGTTCCTCTTTGGATCTCGGTTCCGGGACTACTGGATCAGGTTCCGGTGTCTGCGCCTCCGACATAACAGCCCAAATCGTTTCAGTCTGAGAGACTGGGGAATTGTCCGTTTGCATCGGTTGAGACTCCTCAGCCATCTCCGATTGAGATTTGCTGACATCAGTTCGATTGTCTCTGCTTGGAATATCACCAAAAAGTGCCATGAGATCTTTATCATTATCAATTGATACACCCTTTACTTCCGCACCATCTAAAAGGCTTGATATTCTGGCTTCTGGTCTTGCCATTAGTTCTGCACCTCCTGTCCCAAGGTCACACCACTATTTTGCTGAATCGGAATATCTCCTGAAAGATTATTTAAAAATGCTGCTCCCGACGATTCTGAAGAATAATCCCGCTTGTAGGTAGCCTGATTACCATTTACTGCTATATAGCTGCCCGGTTTTAAAATAGTTACGGCTGTAGATTCAAACATAACAGAATGAATAAGCTGAACCGATTCGGTCGGTTCGACCTCTACATATACCGCCCTTTTCCCGTCCGCATTCTGTACTACATCAACGACAAGCAGGTCCTGAAAAATAAGATCTGCATTCTTAGAGGAATCTATGGAGTAGCCAGTCACAACATTTAAATGAGAACCAATGCGTACACCCGCAGATAATCCCGTTACTTTATCTGCCGGCAATTCAACCGACACCATGTTTTTAGCAAGCCGGCTCTCAATTGGGGTTCCTCCTGCAGTAACAAATTGGTTCATTGATGCGACAGTATATTTTGCTGTATCAACCAGCAGGCACTCTCCCTTTTCAATCGCCTGTACGACATCGTCGGCTGTCGCATAACGGTTCCCTGTGCCAGCCAAAGCATTACATGTGCTGGTATCCATCATTGTTGATGCAAACATCTCTTTTGCAATCCGTGTCCCCTGTGGGTAATAATCATTATATAGATAGACCGTAGTTTTCATGGTATTGGCATATTGATAAAACCCAAACCCAACCAAACCTGCTATTATCACCGCCAGCATTAAAATAATCTTTGACCCGCGGTTAATTCCTTTTTTCTTTCCACCTCTCATAAAATAATCCTCCTTTTTCTGAAAATCATATATGTACAAAAAACTGTCATCCTAAACCTCTAATCCTCGTATAATTAATCGCTCCTGTCCTGAATTGGTGCAAGTTACAATAGTTATCACAGACTCATTGGTACTATTAAGCAACTCAACCGCCGTAGGATCTACTACTATAATATCTGTAACAATATATTGATGTATTTCATTCCTGGTCGTTACTGTTATGATGTCTCCATACACGGCCTTATGTATATCATTGAAAAGACAGGTATACACGATTGAGCTATGCCCGGCAATTGCGAAGTTACCATCCCCTGGCATGTCACTGTTGGGAAAATGACCCGCAGATATCCTAAGAATATCTTTTTCAATTCCTTCCGCTACACTTACCCGAATTCCAAGCCTGTCCAAACGCAATATAGCAAGTGTCTGGCCATCAATAGCCGTATAATCATTTGTTCCGGTGCCTGTGTAAATGTGGTCATCTGAGGTAATCGAACTCGCAATCTGTGCTTCAAATTCCGCCATTATCTTTAATTGCTTATCCCTATCCAGATTTCTCCGAAACAGATAGCCACCCAGCAGCGCAGCGCCAACACAAATACAAAGCAGCGATGTGTACCGAACGATATGATTAAATATTCTCATAAGAATTCTCTCGCTTTCATCTTCTTACTGCTCCTTCTTTCGACCCCTATAGAAAAATGCAACCGAGCCAAACAATGTCAATACCCCCCCACCTATTACACTCAAAACACGAGCATCATTGACTCCTCCAGTTTGTGGCATTCTTTCTACCGGTGTGGATGGTACCGCCGGCACTGAATCAGTCTCAAAAACAGTACCCGGTACCGGTGTTTCTGTCGGCTCCTCCGGATGGCCTGGTTTGTCTTTTGGACTGTCATACATGATAACGTGTGTAACGCTCCCGTCGTTTTTTACGGTAAAGGTAATTGACTCAGCGATTTCATAACCATCCGGTGCTATTTTCTCCGTTAAAACATAAGTCTTTCCGGGCTCTAATGCATTTTTTATCTGCGTTTGCTTCCCAGTCGTAACCCAAGAAGTAATGAGGCTGCCAACCAAATCGCTGATCTCCAGATGTGCCCCTGGTAGTTCTTTACCATTTGTGATATCACACTTACTGATAAGAATGATTTGTGGAATTTCATAATCATACTGAATCCAGTTGCTTCCCCATTCCGTAGACCATTCTGTAGACCATTCTTCGTGTTCGGTGTGCTGCGTTAACCATTCTTCCGCTTGTGCATCCACGGTTAGCGGGTAGACTGATATATTCCCCGCAATGTCTTTGGCAAAGATTGTGTACCGGCCAGGGCTTATATTATGTATCGAACCACCACTTATCGTGCTGGCACCGCCAAATGCCGATACAGTCTGGGAACCGGAAGCGATTCTTGTTTCAGAAACACCGAAGTAATCACTCACGTTATACCCTATATCTACCGTACCATCTGAATTTCGGATAACATGTTCAAGCGTTATTACCGGGGAAGTGCGGTCAATTGTCACGACCGGAACCGTAATCATTTGAATGTCCTCACCGACTCTTGCAAACAAAGTATAGATGCCATTACTCTCAACCGTTATCGATGCACTGCCACCGCTGCCGGCAGGAGTGGCCGAAGAAAAAAAGTCCTCGGACATGGTTCCTGGTAGATAACGGTATTCAGCATCATTTTTACTACTGTACCAAGTAATTGTTTTTTTAAATGACGGAGTTTCATCCATGTCATAACTAATCTCCGCATAGACAACAAATCCCATACAAAACACAAATGAAAATACCAGAATTAATAAATTTACTATTTTTTTTATTTCCACCACCTCCTTAAAAATAATTAGTTAATTCATCGAATAACTGTGTGAGTAGGATTATTATCTCCTGTCTGGGTGCCGGATAGATCAGTGCTGCAAGACCAATAACTGCAAGGCCACACATTACAATGTAAACAATCAGGGATATCAATGCTTCCATTTTATTAATGAAGAACTTCAACATATTTGACTTCTCAATGATTATCTTGTCTTCTTCTGCCTGTAGGCCCAACTCAGTTTTTAATTCTGCCTGCCGCAAAATCTTCTCTTTTGACTGTTTTGCCCGTTTTAGCATATGTGTCTTTCTTCTATATGACAGCACGATTCTTCACCTCCTCAAAATAGAATACCTTTGGAACATAAATACCGCTCCATCTGGTTGCGGCTCGTCCTTTGAAATCGTTCTTCCACATACATATCAAATTCCTCAAAATCAAACTCCTCACCAACAGTTTCTTTATCAGGAACCTTCACCTTATCAGCCATAGACCGGCTGTATATTTCAAGAGCTTCATCAACAATCTGATAATTCAGTTCCTTTCTCTGTTCTTCCGTATCCACCCCTCTTTCTTTTGTCGCATGGAAACTCTGCCTAGCCGTTACTGATGCCTCTCGCATCGAACGCTTCATTTCACCTGCTATACTGGTACGTTCCATCGGATTGAACACAAGACTTTCGTATAATGCATCATATTGACTTTCTCTTTTTTGTTTCTCTTCTGCGGCTTTAAGCTGCCTTTCATAATGTTCTTTTCTCGGTCTTGTCCAGTTAGGTTCGTAATTGGTGGGCTGGCGGGCATAGTCCGTATTGTGCCGGTTACTGTCAGAATAATAGTCGGACTTACCTACGTAACCAGGCTTTTGCTCGATTTGTATTGGCTGTACTGGCTGCCTTGGGATTACCGGGACTTCCGCTTGGTGGGGGGAATGTTGAGCTCTATGTAAAGATGGGATTTCGATATTTACACGGGAAGCCCTTGCACCAATATAATCCCCGGTTACCGCCCCAATAGCACCACCCGCTTCCCCCCCCAATGATGTCATATAAGCTTTTGTCATCGGAGAAGCATATGCAGAACCTGCAAGTGCAACGGAACCAAGTGCCACGTTTCCGGCCACTCCTCCGCCTACAGATGCCACAGTACGCATTCGTGTTTGTTTTGCTCTTGCCCGGTATAATTCAGCTTTTCTCTCCATCGAAATATTCCGAAACTCTGGAAGTTCAAAATTATCAACATTTGCATACCGGTCAAGAATCTCCTGCCCGCTTTGGCTCCCACCACGATAGCTGCCTACGGATCCCGCTGCACGCATATTTGACTGGGCAGAGCGGGACCGGCGCTCAATACTCTCAATCTTCCCAATCTGATCTTTCCGTTCACTATTAACTGTACGGATTTTATCTCTTGCCGAGGCCAGATGCTGCCGGTCAATATTATTTTCTGCAATCTGGGAATCCAACTCACGTACATTTTCCTTATAATGCATATCCTCCGGATCAAGACCGGCCCGCTGCGCCCGCAGTTCAGCGGTATGCTGATCGATTTCATCCATCTGCTCTCCAATCTTGTTACTTTGGATTTCGCCGTTCCGGATATCATCAGATATCTGCTCCTTACGTACACCTAACTCCTTAAGGCCGTTTTCAATGTTCTCATGTCTGGCAAGTGCTTTCTGTTCAGGTGTTAGCTCATTCATACCGCCTTCATCAAGCGGCATAAACCCAACCTCATCGGAATCAATTTGTGGCCCATCTGTCCCAAAAATTGTCTGGATGTCATTCTGTAATGCCTCTTGTTCGTTAAATGAATCCAAATCCATCCGCCTTGATTGCTCATCATACATATCTGATAGATCATCATCCTGCTTAGCCGCAGACATTCCGGATGCCGTCCGTGAAACCAAATTTCCGACAGCTTTACCAACTGAACCGGCCAATCGCATTGCCCCCATAACGGCACCAAAACCAGCCATCTCAAAGCCCAATCCATTCCCCAGCTGTAATACTGAACGGATAACACCCCTGGCCGGAATAATGCAGGAACAGCATATCAATGACACCAACGCATAACCGCCATGCTCGACATTATATCCATGTAACATGAAAATCATGGGTACCAGCATCAGACAGGAATCCAAAATCGGATTAAGCAATATGCCGGTCACCTGCCTAATCCATTGCTTAATGGTAGTCCGGTCAAACATCTCCACAACTACACAGAATGGGAATAGCAATACCAAAACGAGCAACGCAAATGCTGCTGAGATATATGCAGCTCCAAAGTAAAACTGCAAAACAACACTCCCCAAATACAGTGCTGCATTTATAAAACTCTTATCATTGTCAGCAATCGTTCGAAACATGCCAATCAGGTTATAGTTTCCACCTATTCCAAAAAAGTCAAACGCTGCATTTCCTGTATCGCTAACCGCAGACCAGTCCGGATTGACTTTCGTTCCTACCATATCAACTAATTCACTTCCGTATTGCATTTCTGCAAAAAGAATTAAATCACGGATATAAAGCACCAGATCAAGAAATTTAGGAAATAAAATCAACGACAAAAACATGATGGCAAAGATCTGTATACTGCTTTTTACGTTCTCCCTAGCCTTAGCACTTCCACTTGTCCATAAGAATGCAACCATCCGGTACAGGACAACACATATCATAATGACCGATACAATTCCTCTGAGAAGACCAAACAGGACCATAGATACAAGGCCGTATACATTTCCATTTGTTAATTCATAGGTGAAAATTGAGATATTATCGGTTCTATAGGCAGACCCTCCGACCCGCCCGTAAATAATGGAATTCAATTCAAATCCCATCGGAGCAAGTATTTTATAAATAGCGTCCCCAACTGATATAAAGAATTTCGCAAATAATGAAGACAGCACATCCCCTGCAACTCCAGAATACCGGTCCTCCAACCCCTCCAGCTCTTTAGTAACTTCCTCCTGTTGTTGATCTGAATAAGCTCGCTCATACATACTCTGATCCAGCTCCGATGTCCAGCTACTGGCAAAAGAAACGGATACGTACGTACAGGAGAGTACCAATACTAGAAATAGTAGTATGAGCCTGCGGCTGGAATTGCAAAAAGTCAAACGCTTCTCGTTCATACTATCCCGCCCTTCCTTTATTTGCCGCCTGTGCAATTTTCTCCATGTCTGTTTCAACGATTTCAAATTCGCTATCCTTAAGATAGTCTGCCTGAAGGAAAATCGCTTGTTTGGTAGGAACGTCAACCAGACATATTTCCCCGTAACGTTTCTGCTCTTCTGTTCCACCCAAATTCAACAGTGTTTCAATTTGAGAATCCGTCAGATTTGTAACCTTTTTAATATATTCTTTATCCAGATAGTTATGCCGGAATAAAAAGAATGTCTCGGTCAACTTTACGATATCCTCAATATCCTTGTATTTTGCAAAATCGGCAACTGAATGCAAAATAAGCCGCGGTGCAACATGCCTTTTTCTTGCAACTCTGTATAACTCATTCTGATTTAGCCGGGCTGATTCATGAACGAGAAGCCTGTGGGCTTCATCTGTGCCAACAATTAGCTTTTTAGCCTTTTGGGGATTCATTGAATTCTTTTTGATAAAATTCTCTTCAATATAGCTCTGGCAAACCATAATCATCAAAGTTCTTTCGGACAAATCAACAATCTGAGATAGATCAAAATTGTGATAAGGCAGACTTAAGTCGATTTCAAATGAACTCTGACAATCCATATAGGCCTTAGAACCATGTATTTCTTTCACATAATAAACACGACCGTCATCTTCATGGTTGTTGCAAATACGCTCTCCACGTTCTGGCTTTGGTAATTTAAGGAACTCGGCTCTACTATATTTTTTTAGACAGGTCGGGCAATAATACATTTCTTTCACCCGGTCCTCAAAAATATCCAGCAAGAGATGATAACTATCATCTTTAAAACGATCTTTATTTTCAGCCGACTGATTTAGTAATTCCCAAAAGAAATCATGCATCTGAGGTAACCTTTTCTTACGCCTGCCAGATCCAAACGCACCAACTCTTGCGGATTCTGTCTCATAAAGGCTATCCGCATCTTTCTCAATAAGGCCTCTATCTGTGTAAATCTTCCGAACGGCTTTTGTTATAATGTGTGTCATTCGCTCATATGTTTCCGGCTTATAATCTTCTACTTGCCCCTTCAATGTAACTGCTGTTGCCATTGTCAATAGACTATTTGTCATATTGATGACTTTCTGCTCCAAATTTAGGGTTCGGTACTCTTCTCTGGTATTAAAATTGAATTCTATCTCATCACTGAATTCAAAAAAGTTAATCTGATTCTCAGAATCATTTGATATCAGATAATTGGCACCACCTGTCATTTCAGCTATTACTGAATACTCTCCGCGTTTGCCGTCTCCTGGCAGCGGCTCAAAATCTATATTGGCAATCGTAACACCAAAATCAATTAACCTCGAATCAAGTTCTTTAACCGTTGCCGATTTGCCATAACCAGGATTACCTGCAATAACCATTCCATATGAAAAATGAGACCGATCAAATGGATCAAATGTTGAAGGCAAACCAGAAAAAATGTTTCTTCCAAATACAACACCATTTTTGTGAAAATACTCAGAAGACGTATGATTAAATATTGTTGACAGATAATTCTGGTCTAAAATATGCTTTTTTATCGGAATCCGCGATACAACACCAAGCCGATCCGCCTTTACCGCAAAAATTTGGTTAAAAGGTGCTGCCGTTAGGAAGGCTTCAGGATGTGCCGCGTAGCAAGCGGCAAAATCTATGTTTTTAGCTGCACCCAAAAAGTCGGATACTCTTAACTGTAGTTCTTCAATTGAACAACCATAAATCAAAAAGAGAAAATATACTTCATACAGCGTCGATTCATCCGAATCAATTTTCTTGGCCCACCGCTCTGCTTCTTGATATTTCCCATTAATAATACGGATTCGAACAGGATCCTCCCCCCTCTCTGCCCCATATCGCTCTGTATCAAGCATATTGATTCTTTTATTGATCAGAGTTATGGATTCCCCTATTAGCGGATCCATGATAATATTACTCGTTACATTTTCTGAATTCAGACACCGGGCAAACGTAGACGCGATCACAGAACGTCTTGGTAATTTATCAATGTACAGGCCAGCATAATACATCTCAATTCCTGAATCCTGAAGTGTCATATATGGCAGCGGGATCGGATTAACACCATCCGGAGCAATAATATCCAGAACCGTCTTCCTTTCCTCACCGAAAAAATATGTTTGCTTCGATACTTTTCCTTCATCACTTGAACGGAAAATATCCGATATATTATCGTCTTTCTGTTCGTATTTCTTATTTATACCAAAGCCGGAATCTTTTTTTTCTTTCAGCCATCTAAACATACATGCCACCCCCTATCATCATTTCTTGAATCAATTCATCCTCATACTCTGAATCCATTTGATCAAGAGTATCGGTAGTGGATACAAGATCATAATAGGAGGAACGATTCAGTTGTTCAAACCGGTATCGGTTACCGCTGATTGGATGGCAGTGGTGATGAAACATATCAATCAGTTCACCATTCGTACACCGGCTTGCTTTCACTCCTGCATCATTAAGTTGTCGGATTTTTACACGGCAGATTTTATTGAGTTCTATTATTGCTTTTTTATGCAATTGTTCTTCGGTTAAAATTCCGGTTATCAACTCATCACTATTTATCCAGTCGACAACATACGTCTGTACCAACCGTTGCCTCCCTGCTTCCGGGCCAGATATGCGGCTAATGTAATGCATCTGGCTCTCCATATGTTTCAGCCGCCAGTCATATGCCGTAATCCTACGTTCTGCTTCTAAAAGATACCGATGCAATGTTTCTGCCTGCTGACTCCCTGCCTCTTTTGCCTGCTTATATGCCTCTCTCGCTTCTTTATATAATTCCGCCTCGTTAAAGGCTTTTTCCTGAAGCTCATTATATGTATCCTGATACATTTTCATGGTGTGATCCATATTGATGTCTTCCCCATACAGCCGATAGGTGACCCGTGAAGTAAATGATGAAATGAAGGAACGGTAATTATTCTTTGTTCTCAGCTTTTCTTCATTATTTGCCGTATAAAAATCAAACCCTCGGCACCGGATGACTGCTGCAAAATGCTTTCGCCCTTTCGATATGATCATATTATCTACAATATCATCGAGCGGCATAAACTCCGCTGAATCTTTAACCTCAGCATCACGGTAATCCTCTTGCTCTTTCATTCTCGTAGTCTTTTTCCCTTTATAAACAAGAAAGACCACTGCAAGAGAAATACATATAATCACCAAAATAATGACGAAAATGAGAATATACAGTGTTATTCGGTTTATTAACTCCATCTTAAATCTCCTCCTTGGATCCCGTCATTTTGACATATATAAACCGCTTTTTCTTCCTGATTACTATATGGAACACAACCTCCCATAGCACTAACCCTGCTCCATGCAGCACATCGTTGCCCGGTACTGGAAAAATAGTCATAACTACCGACATAAACACAATCAGTAGACCCAGAATAATACCAACAGGTGTTAAATGAATCTTCGATAGCAAAAAACATATAAAAATTGCAATGCCGCTTGATAATAAAAAAACCACCAGCGATTGTCTCGTAAATGCCGTCCACCAACGTTCGTCATTTGAAAACTCCGGTGGCCTATCCTCCCTAAGCCCCATCTAGGCCTCCTTCCTATATTTTTGATAGTTGGTTTATAAACTCTCCAAGTAAACCAAACAGGCCAATAAAAGCACAAACAGCCATGAATATCAGGATTTTGTATCCAATTGCTTCAAATATCCCCGACCGGACTGCTCCGCTGCCGAATGCTGCTATTTTCATTGCTGCTGAAATTAAGGATAAAACCATGCCCGCAGATGCCAAGACTATTAACAACCCATAAAAGTCTGCAGCCAGACCTCTTACACTTTCAGCATCTGAGAATTCAAAACCATCAACGTAAGATAATGGATCCATATCTGCAAAGGCTGACAAGTCAAGGTTATCAACCTCCAGTTCCCAGTCAACCATAAAATAATGCCCATTACTGTATGCCGCACCATTTGTGTTATATGCAATGCCCTTATAAATAAATAGATCGAGGCTTGAATCATAATGAAGGCTGCCGTTTTTAGTAATGGTTGTACCAAGAGTTGCATCACCATCTACATAGATCCAATATTTTGACGGATCCGGGCATTTATCCAACACCTTGTCGAGATAATATTTTCCGTTCGAATCTGCTTTACTCATAGATCCGCAAGCATCAAAGCCAACTGTATTTTCAGTGGAACCAGTCTGCCATGTCCCATCCGACGTTTCGACTATAAATATCCATTTTTCTTCTTTCTTTGCCGCCTGTGATGGCATTACCCCTAAGACTGAGAAAAGCAGGGTACAAAGAACCAGTAAACCTGGGGCTAATAATAATCTTTTCATCATAATTAACTGAATGCACCCGTAGCAATTCCTGCGATTAGCGTAACAATTGCAACCGCTCCAAACAAAAGAAAGCATCCTATAAATACGCCAAAGATTTTGCCCTTCGCATCATCTTTTGATCTGGCACTCCCTCCTGCATACATGATTGCCGCTAATATTAAAAAAAACACCATCATTCCTGAAGCGACAACCATCATTAAAGCATACCCTGATGCAAATATTCCCTGAAAAGAAGCCATGGCCTCATCGAATGTCCCATTACCTTTATTATTTAACCAACTCAAATCTAAATCACTTGCATTTAAGTCGCTTGCATCCAAATTACCTGCATATATCGGCAATGTGTATACTCCATAAAAAATCGTTGTTGCAATAGCTAATAAGCTCTTTTTTAATTGTTCTTTCATAAATGCCTCCTGAATTTTAAATATGGTAAGAAAATTCGCCTTCAAGCACTCTTACCCATACCAATGTGGCTATACGGCCAGATAGCTACATTGGTATGGGCAGGAACCACTAAGGCATCTGGCGCCGCTGCATATGAAAAATTCCACATACAGCTCACCAGATAAAATACACTACTCGTTAGCAGACTCATCAGTACCAGCATCTTCTGTTTCCGTGTCATCTATGACAACCGCTTCCGTGCTGCTAGTTGCTTTGAATGGCATGATTCCGTGCTGTATACCTTCATTGGGTCCCTTAAATACAAGCAATCTCCCTGTCACAGACATTGTAACTTTGCCCTCATAAGGTTTTAGATTCTTATTCAGCTGATATAAGCCGATTAAAAAGCATTCCTCTTCTTGCCCCTCGGGAAGCAATACTTTTACTTCCTTTATACTGGCTTTAGATGCTTTCTTTTTACTGCTCAGTCCCCCCTCATCACAAATAATAATTTGATCAGGATAGACATGTATCTCGACTTTCTTTTTACTTACATCGGATCCAACGCTCAACACAGGGATCACATTTTTCAGTGTCTTAACATCAAATATAATACTATATTGAATTACTTCGTAGGATTCGCTCAATACTTCTGCCACTTTATCCGGATAGCAGGTTATATATGGCTTTATGATATAAGCACTTGTGTTTGTTCTTACATTCACCTGTACGACATCTTTACCGACCTTTCCATCACGATAGAAAAAATCCATTACAATATTTTCGCTATCATTGGAACCGATAATCTGGTCAAACTTTGTGGCATCCAGTGGAACAGAAGGTAATTCCTCACATAAAGCCGGATACTCCTGAGTATTCGTCTTTATAATCCCCATTCTCCCAGCCACAACTGATGTATCGGTCGCAGCAAATGTATTCAAATACGCTCTCTGACCGTCATAAACTGGTCTAAAAGCATAATTGCTCCCATATCGGCTCCCTGTTGCACCTATTGATACATATTTCAGAACACTCAACATTTCATCTCGGCTAATGGTCAATTGTAGTTTTTGGATTCCTTTGGGATTGACCATAACATTCTCCTGTTCCTTGATTGGAATCGGTATATTGGATACCGAATTAAGAACATCAACCATATTTTCTGTTATTTTAAGAAATAGGAACTCTTCGAATCCAAGAGCTGTAACAGCTTCTGCAAATACAGAACTAACAGTAACTTTAAGCGGCTCTTTGAGCGGCTCTTTACTTAAAACCTCTTTATTCTTTTCAATTTTGTATAAGTTCAAATCTCCTGAAAATTGAGAAGTAGCCTGAATACTGTCGCTTCCAGTCGTAAGTGTACAAGATGTCTTTTCACCTTTTTGACTGATTGTTATAATGAACCCTTTCTCCTTCCCTTTTGCCATATGAATCTTCTTTAAGACATCCTGCAGATCATCTGACCTCACACGAAGTCCATAATTAAATTTTGCTTCCATTTCCTTTCCCCTTTCTAATAATATTATTTTGGTCATTCTTTGCCGACATACCTGTCAACATTCTCTTCCATCACAGCTTCAGTAAAGTATCCCGATATCAGTTCTTCCAACTGACGCAATCTTGCTTTATGTGAAGGACAACGCTCATGCTGGTCCACTATCTGATCCCGTAATTTCTGACCCATTATTTATATTCCCCTTAAAACAGTGAAAAGATATCAGTTTGACTATCCTGTTTTCGATGGCACGTTTGAGAAACTGCATTTTTCGTTATTAATTCCAGCTGGATATCATCCCCCAAAAAATCATTAAGGAAATCCTCATTATCCATCCCCCCGTTAAATCCATTTAGATTAACTGGTGCTGAACTTATCAACCGACTCATATCCGTTGCAGAATTAGAAATAAAAACCTCCTTTGTTTCCGCTACATCGTCTTCTCCAAAAAGGTCAGCAAGCAGTTCCTCAATATCCGGATCCCGATCAAAGTCATCTAACTGTTGTAACACCCCATCTCCTATCAACTCAATCAACGTCTTCATCGGCTCATAAACCGTTGAATCCTTTTCATCACTATTGACAGAAAGAACATCAAACATGTTTTGTAAATCATCTGAGTAGGAAAAATCATTATCTACCAGAGCTTTTGCCATGATTAACCGGTCATCAACACCTCGGGCCATTGCAGACAAACCCTCAACAGAGAATTTCCCCTGAATTGCGGATGTTGCAACCTGCTTTTCAGCAATCAATCGTATTACTACCTCCTGAATAGTTAACGCATACGCTAGATAATAGGTCCTGCATTCCTCTCGTTGATTTAAGCGGTAATGTCGATGCGATGCCTGCCACACGGTATATAAACTGTATCCCAGCTGATAAAAAATGAGGGTCGGAAAATTATAATAGACACCATTCTTCTCCCAGCAAAAATCTATACCGGTTTCCACACATTTCGGGTTGGTTATAATGACATCAACATCATAAATTTCAGCCTGTTCATGAATCCAGGCTTCCCTTTTCAGGGGCTCTGGAGATGCAGCATTAAGAATTGCTACCTTTAGTCCCAAATCTTCTATAATCCGTTTTAGCCGTCCTGTCACGCAGGTCAATGGCGATGAAGTAAACTCTGCAAATACAACACACTTACGTCCTTCCTTGGCTTCTTTCTTGATAATTATTAGTAATTCAGCTTCTTTAGGCAAAAGACCATCCTCCCACAGTTGTGGAAATTGCTCTATTTCAGCAACCTGCCTGCCGGTTGCAGGATTTATGATAAATTTTTCACCAAAAGGCTTATCCAAAAACGATAATGAATATTGAAGCATCTTGCCTAAAAGGCCCCGGCCGCCCCGGGTTTTTGATGCCTTATTGAGACAATCTATCATACGTTGATAGCTGTCATACATCTTGCTAATCACCGGATTCTTATGCCCAATAATCGGTACAGTTACCACCATCTCCTTTAGTGGAGGAAGATTATTGCTCATATCACTGATATCAAGGAATACACAACAGTCAAGCATAATATCAATAAACACGCGGGGAGAGATACCCGGTTTTGTACGAACCGATCCAAGTTGCTTACCACGGCACATAACCTTACTTGTCTCATTATCCTCTTCTTCCATCAAATAACTTCGCTCCAGCGTTCCGTAGGTCTCCGAGAATTTCATAACATCGGACCATTGAAAACCTTTGCGAAGCATCTTAACCGGATCCATCCGGTACATCAGATAGAACAAATCTTCTGCTTTTCCTCCTGCGATTGTACCGGTTAATCCTAATTGCCTTTTAGAACTTTTAATTAAAGCATCCATAGCGTTGCCTTGACCAGTGGCACCACCTTTATAAGTATGGCATTCATCAAATACTGCAAAGTCAAAAAAACCTTTCATATAGCGCTTTATAAATGTCGCTGGCGAATACTTTCTTAATCCAACCATATCCGGCTTTAATTTGAGAGGATCTTCTTCCACCTTTGCAAAATATCGATGTTCATGTTTGCGAAGCACCCAAATGGACTTAACTGACTTCTGGGTTTTATTCGCATAATGAGTGGCCCGGTACCATTTAGATTTTTTATCTTCAGCAAACCAATCATCATTTATATTTTTTACGAATGGCTGCCAAAGCATTGATTCACAATAGAAACAGTTTGTATTCCTTCCTGTTTGTTCTGCAAAATCCTCAGGCATCAGGGGCACTGCATGTTCTGAATCACCCATGGCTTTATAATTAAAAAGAAGTTCATTACACTCTGGACAAATTAAGCCCGTTTTTGTTCCGAGTAATTCCCCTTTATGAAAACCGATCCCACCACATTCCAAACAATACTTACCAGGAGTATCGAACTCTTTCTCACAACTATTGCATATTTTGCTGTAATACTTACGTTGATATCCTATTTTCACTGGTGCAGGTTTCGACATATAATTCATTTTTGCATAATCCTTTGATACTACCCAGAATTCACGCCCCTCTCTTTCAGAACCGTGCTTTCGCAGCTCCAGCAACTGCTTAAACTCATCCAAGATTTGAACCTTGGCAAATGGAACTTCATTTGAAAGTGTTTTGGCCCACTTTTCAACGATATAGCCAGGACACATAACAATGTGCCGGTATTTGATTCGATTTCTTTCTGCATACACATCAGCAAGTGTAGCACCGGGATGCTCACGGAAATATTTTTCCACATAGAATCCCTCACAAATACCTAATGTTTGGCAAGTTTTCCCGACTCCCATTCCTTCAGTCAAAAATGCATATCTTGCATTTCTAAGGTAGTTTAAAATTGCATTTACTATTGCTGCCTGTTGTGGATACAAACGCATATTACGCAATGCAAAGCTATTTATCTCACCATTAAATGGTGATAACGGTCTGATGACATTTTCAAGATTGCGAACCAGCGTGTGTCCATACTTATTTATGTAATCACCCATGTTAGCTACCTCGATTTTCTGCTGAGGCAGATGGCTGATATAAAGCTCCTCTCTGTTAAACAATGTTTTAATATTTTTTATGAGTTGTTCAATGGAATATCCGGAACAATCACATATTTGCACATCAGAACTTTTTTGGCCAAAAAACATGCGATTCCCTACATTGACATATGGTCCGCACTGAAAAGCCGCCGGCATTACCGTTACTGCCTTTGTTCTGACAGCCTCCTTCAGTAGAGCATCACCCCACCATTCCATAAGCGGTAGGTCATACTGTGCCATCATGATGTTATAGAAAGCATTTCCAATATTCTCGCGGGAACTCAGAAACATCGATTTACCCACCTCTTCATTTACCAGCATCGCGTGATAATAACGCTCTTTGCCAGCATGCACCGGAGATATGTAGACTTTAAATTTAGTGTTTTTATCAACCGGATACTTTAAATTGGTTTCCCCGATATGCAGTACGCCCGATGTATTTAAGGATACCATCGCACAAAATGCTTTTAAAAGCTGCTGCGACCGCTCAAAAACTGATAAAAAAGCAATTGTTTTTCCACACGGAAGCAGATAATCCAAATGTACCGAATGTATGCCAGATCGAACTTCACAAGTAGTCATTATTCGCCCTCCCCTATTCACTCAGTTCAATTACATTACCAAAATTATCAATAATGTTTAAACCGATCTGTGAGTATTGACGAACGACTTCTACCTCTGCATTCTTCTCTTCATCATAATCAATCAGTGAATTTTGTACGCGCTTGGCAAATCCTCGCTGAAGGTGCAGATCCTGTGTATCTTCACTTCCTGCCAACCCTTGTCCTACCCCTGATATGGCACATAAGTACATTAGGTCCTTTTTAAGAGGAAGCGGTGGCTGGCCTATGTCGAATATCTGATACTTGTTTGATAAATGTTCCTTTTCGACCATAGAAAACACATTGCTTCTAAGAAGGCTCTCTCCTGCAATTTCTGGCCGGAACTCACGTGTCGTAAAGAACTCAATATTTTTCTCCTGGCTGCCCGGTACAGACATTACATCCACCGGCTCGTCCAGTCCCGGTAAATACGGAAGATTGGATTCAATCAGATCAGAATGAAAACTCTCATATTCCGCTTTTAAAATGCCAATATTAGCCCTCTTCGTTCCGATAAATACAACCTGTTTATGTTTGGTATATTCTGCATCATCGAATCGATAAATTTGTTCACACGAAAAGCGTGCGATCAAGCTCCTTGAAAATTTTTCTATTTGCATCGTCGGAAATGAAACAACTAAAACTAAATAGCCATCCGCCTTCATCAAACTGTGGATCCGTTCCACAAATTTCGTTTCCAACCTTTCTTTTCCATCCACGCCAATAGAACCATAAGGTGGGTTAGCAAAACAAAATGAAAACACTTTGTTTGAAATACGTGTTCCATTTAAGAAGTCCGCATTCAAACTAAAATCTAAATAGCTTTGTGCAGCCTGATGGCTTTCCGCATTAACCTCGACACCAAACGTGTAACACTGCCCAATGATTTCTGCAGAACCAAGAAGTGCAATTATCGCATTTGCATCTCCTACACTTGGTTCCAGCACACATGTTTCTTCGGAAAAGCAAAACATCCGGCCAATGCGACTACAATGACCTACCTCTGTGTAGTACGCTCCTAATTTTGCGTCATTCCACAATGTACGCGAAAACTGACTTTGTTGAATCAAAAAAAACATCCCCTTTCTTAAAAAAAATCACCTTGCAGGCTGCTATTTTTTTGCAAAAAAAGACCAGTGAAGGTCATTCACTGGTCAAAAATGTGTAAAAAAATATAGCCTACCCCTTCAATAAACATGCTTATACCTACGTAAAAGCAAACCGTATCCAGCCGGATACATTTTAGAAAAATAGTCTACAACTGCTATCCTAACATAATAATACAAATTATGCAATATAAAACAATGGTTCAAACGGCTTGTAAATTTATTCTTCATTCAGATATTTCCAGCTATCTGGAATTAGAGCGGTTCATTTAATTATAATCAGCTGACACAACTATGGTATCGGCTTTGTAACACCTGTTATTTTTTCTTCGGATATTCCTCCTGACATATGCTTTAGGCTGCTGTTATTGAGAAAGCTGGCCCTCATAATTGAATCTTTTCCGTATGCTTTCCGAATAGCATCAACTACATTATCCATTTTCTCTTTCCGCTCAAAACGGTCAAGATCAAAAAGATTATATTGCCGTATCTTTTCTGCCGTTACCTTTGATGTATGGATACCGATCTGACGCACCGGCCTGCCATCCCAGCTATCATAAAATATACGTCTTGCAATCTCAAACAATTCCTCCGTTACATTCGTTTCAGAGTATAGCTGGTCTTGATGTCTTAGTCTTGAAAAATCGTAATAAGTCAAGGAAACGGAAACACATTTTACTCTTACAGAATCTGCCCGCAGCCGTTCACCCAACGTCTCGCATAGAGACAAGATAGCTTGCTCTGACTGCGGGCCATTATCAAAGTCAAAGGGAAGCGTCATAGAATTACCGTATCCTTTATTCGCTCCCTGCTGTATTGTGATCAAATCATCCAGATAACTGCTGTCTCCCCAGGAAAATGCATGAATCACTTCTCCGTGCTTTTTTAAATGCCTTTTTAGGAGGTTTAAATCGGTATTGGCAAGATCACCAATCTTGTGGATACCTAAACCATGTAGTTTCTTCTCTGTAGCATGAGCAATGAAAAACAGTTCTCTGACTGGTAGAGGCCACATTTTATTACGAATCTCGTCCGGATACAAAGTATGTACCCGATTAGGTTTTTTAAACTCAGAAGCCATTTTAGCCAAGAGTTTATTTTCAGATACTCCTATATTGACTGTAAAGCCCAGTTCATCGTAAATGGTTTGCCTTAAGAACTCAGCGAACATTACTGGAGAGCCATAAATCATTTCTGTTCCGGTAATGTCTGCCCAGGCTTCGTCAATACTATACTGCTCAACGACTGGACAGTACCTTTTTAATAACTGAATAAATGCTCTTGATGCCTGGACATATAATGAGTAGTTCGGTGGAACCACTACCAGACCGGGACATTTGCTCCTGGCAGATACAATCGGTTCTCCTGTCTGTATGCCATAAGCCTTAGCCGGAATTGACTTGGCAAGTACGATACCATGGCGTGATTCTTGGTCGCCGCCGACAATAGAACAGATATTACGCAAGTCCAGAGGGTCATCATGGTTTAATACGCGGTCTGATGCAGTCCAACTCAGAAATGCTGAGTTTACATCTATATGCAATATGGCTTTCTGCATTTTACACCTCCGTCAGTTGAGCATCTTTACAAAAATCCATCTGTGCGATTCTATTAAATATTTTAGTTCAAACAATATTTCTCTTTCACGTTCGTCTGTGACCATTGCTTTGCATACACATTTAATACACCGTTGACCTACAAAATTGCATTCATGTGCAGTGAGTGTACGAATCGCTTTGACAGTCTGGATCGCATGGTTCTCATCCTCGTAACGAAATGCTAATGGTCGTGTATTACCTGTAGTGTCAACAACAGGAAACATTTGCACGGGTATATTATTCTGTGGTAGCATAACGCACCTCCTTTGCCAAGTCATAAGTATATAATTAATCATATTCACATTATATCAAACATACGTTCTATTTGCTATCAGAAATTATTGGAAATTTTCTACTACTGTACTCCACGATTGGAAACATATGTGCTATTTCATAAATCCTTATACAGTCTTTGTTGAATTGACTGTCAAATACTATTTTACTTAATAATTAATAGATATGTAATCCAAATTCCAATGGAAATATATGGTCCAACTGCTGGCCTGCTCTTGCGATCAATTTTTCGAGTCAAAAGTAATAATCCAAACACTATTCCTGCACAAATTACTCCTATTAAGTATGCAGTAATTGTGTATATTCCAAGCCATAATGAACTGACACAAATTAATTTAATATCTCCAAAGCCCATAATCTGTGGATTTTTATATTTTAAAACTATTAATATCATACTTAAGGAGATTAAAACAAAAAGTCTCTCCGTAATTGACTTACCAGACAAAATACAATCGAATATAGCCGTTACTGCTATTGCTACAATATCATGGTTTGGTATTCTTTTCTGAATTAGGTCTATATATGATAAATGAGCCAGTAAACAATAAAGTGTCCCAGCTATAATAATAGATCTTGCACTTCCAAATCTTATGATAAATGGCACTCCAAGTAATAGTATACATATTACATATAATGTTTTTTTTATAGAAATCATCTCCTCTCTACTTTTAAAACCCTACACTATAAAATGTATTAAGTCAAATTAATATCATTATTAAATTTAATTTATATTTAACTTACATTTGTGCTAAATTCATATAATTGCAGTAAGTGTTTATTATTGATAATAAAGCACCATTTGTAATACCAATCTTAGTAATTTGCATTCGTGTCCTCAGTTTGTTTACTTTATAAGCAGGTATTTCTCCTTTTACTTCTATATTATTATGCAACCAGATTTCACTCTATTCTCAATAAGATGTGAATATGAACCACTTATAGATTGTTTTAATTATATACAACTTTTGAATTATTGACGGTACCTCTAGCTTAACAGTAGAAGTATATATGTGCACTTAGTTCACTGTTTTTTTATGAGACCAAATATTATTATTTAGTTGTTTATTTAGTTTAATCATTTTATATTTATTGCTATTTTATAAGGGTTTACATACGGCTCCCATATTTTCAAGATAAATCATGCAGCTAGAATGAACTCTGTTCATAACAGGATGTTGACAAATGCGCTAAGTATAGATTGTTTTGATTATACTCTGAAAATAAAACAACTGTACACTTGGCTTGCCCATAGAAATATGTATATGCACTTAGTTCATAGGTTCACTATTGTGCTCGTTTACTTAGTCCATTCATTTTGGAATTTGATAATTCTTATATGGATTTACATAGTAACTGGTGGTTAGTTTTTAATTATTCATGTGAAATAAATAATTCAAATGTACTCTTCTTAAATTCAAATATAGACATATGAGTCCAGTATAGATCGTTTCATTATATTTAATTCTGGAATTAAAAATAGATGTACATCAGGCTTACCAGTTGAAGTATATGTGCACTTAGTTCACTGTAATCGATGATAAAATTTAATGTTTTATATAATAAGTGATGAACACTCAGTTATTCTTTATCAAGTAGTCAGAATGCACTCAGTTCACAATAAGATATAGACATATAAACCATTTAGCGGATAATCTTATTATTTATACGATTATAGTCATAATGTGCACTCAGTTCACACTTTCTTGTGTAAAGTCAAGTGCACTCAGTTCATATCAACAAAAAAACATTGCATTACATTGAACTACGTAGTATAATTAAAAGAAAATAATACAAATGAGGTAAAAAAATGGCAAAAACTATATTATCCTCAAACCAAAAAGGTGGGGTCGGAAAAAGTACCACAGCAGCAATACTAGCAGAAGTACTCGCATACCTTGACAAAGAGGTACTTATCTTAGAACTGGAACCACAGATGAATTTAAGCAATTTATTTTCAGCAAACAATAGTAATAGAAACTTATCGACAGCAGATTTATTCTCAGAACACGACTATACAAAAGATGAATTAATGAATAGTATTATTGAAACTCCCTACCCCAACATTTATATGCTCCCAGGTTCTCTCGAATTATATAATGTGCCAGATAAAATAACCACTAAATATATTTCAAAATATATTGAAGAAGAAAAAAAATTTGATCCGGAATATTTATATAATCGATTTATTAACGATATCAGTTCAAAGGTTATTTTAAAAAACCAACTAATAAAAATACAAACTGAATTCGATTATATAATAATTGATTCAAATCCATTTAAAACCATCATGAATACAAATGCAATGTGTATGTCAGATCTTGTTCTAATCCCCATAGAAACTGACGGGTATAGTTATAACGGTTTAACTCCTTTACTGGATACATACGAAGAAGTAGCAGGAAATACTCTTCTTAATCCAGATTTACCTTTGCCAAAAATATTTATAACCAGAGCTGCAAAAAACACAAATAATTATAAGGATTTTCATGATGTTTTGGAAAGTAGTTTTGGTACCAGTTTTTTAAAAACCAGCATCAGTAATGACACAAAAATAAAAGAATCATCTGGCGAGAATATTCCCCCATTGCACTGGGCACCAAAATCCAAAGCTTGCAAGGATTATATTGATCTATTTAAAGAAGCCGGTTTACTAACATCAGCACAACATAAAAAACTGTTGCCACAAAATTTTCTGCAAAAAATGCGGATTGATAAATAAAGGAGATTAGTTAATATTATGGCTGCAAGAAAAACAACCTTAGGTGCGTTAAGTACCAAAACAAATAAACCAAATCCCGCAGACAGATTTAATCAATTGCTTGATACTAACCAAATAAAACAGTACCCAGAAGCATTTATAATGCCCAAAGATATAATCCCGCACCCAAAAAATACGGAAATTTATGACATTGAAAACATTGAAGAACTAGCAGCTGATTTTTATAAACATGGAATATTACAACCACTGCTTGTCCATGAACAACCCGGTTCTAAGTATATGATTCTTGCTGGCCACCGCCGGTTTGAAGCAATACAACTTATACTAAAAAGAACCCCAACAGCACTAAAAAATGGGATTCACTGTAAAGTTGTCCCTAAAACGGTATCTGAGATTGATGCAGAAATCATGCTTATTCATGCTAACTCCTTAAACAGAGATCGAAATGATGATACAAAAAGAAAAGAGGCCTCAAGACTTATTGAGTTATATAAGATTAAAGAACAGGAAGGTGATCCTGTTAACGAAAAATTACATTTATATTTATCAGAAAATTTGAATGTAAGCAAAAGACAGGCATATAAATTCATATCAATAGAAACCAGCCTGTCTAAAGAATTATATCATTTATATCAAGAAAAGGGGTTCGATATCAATACTGCCGAAATTATTGCCAATATGGATCAAGAGGCTCAGAAACTCGTATACGAATATTATAGTGATGCTTCAATACAAGATAAAAACATTTCTGCCTTTATTAAACACATGAAAAAGCAGTCAGATAACTATAAAGCAGCGTTGAAAGAACATGGAAATATGATTCAACAAATAGAAGAGGAGATTGTCAGGAATAAATCAAGTATCGTTGAGGTATCCGAGCAAATAAAATCCATTCCGGAAGAAACTATATTAACAGCCCCGGATCTTCAAGACGCAGTTAAAACCCTAAAAAATTACAGCAAAATTACCACAAAAAATGTTGAAACACAAGAAAAACAGCTAGAAGAAGTAAAATCTAAGAAACCAAAAGTCACTGACTTCTTTACCTCGCCAGAACAAGAGCAAATGAATGCAGAAATTAAAAATAGTATTTTAACAGGTAAAGATTGGATTCGTATTCTTACATCAAATATAGGCCGTTATAAGCTCACCAAAGATCAACTAAAAGAACTAGAAGGTTTACGTTCTCAACTTGATCGGGCTATCACTGCAGCTGCCATTGAAGGAGCCGATGCTGATGATAAAGAAGATTGAACTATCGAGAATATATAAAACCAATCTCCATAATTGGAGACATGAAAAAGGGGTATCAATAAAGGACATGGCATTTGATCTGGGTATTACAGATCAATATATCTATATGACTGAAGACCCCAATTCTGATCACGATTTGTCGTTTAGTAAAATGGTTCAGTTCTGTAATTATTTTGATAAAGACATTACTGAATTGTTTATGGAAGAATAAAAAACTAAGAGGAGGTATGCTATGAATATAAGTTTGGAAAAACGACTCGCAATTTTGTCAATATTTTTCAAAGGAGTAAACATCGAAACAATTCAAGTTGCAACTGGAATTGACCGTAATACCATAGCATCCATTATTCAACACGCAAATACCACCAAAGGTAAAAAAATGCTTGCAAAAGAGATTGAAAAAATGGGTGAGCTGATTTTAAGGAGATAATAAATAGAGATAATAAATATTAGCTGTAATTGACAATTCTATTGAGATAATTTATAATGTAAACGTCAATATTATTTAGAAGTGCCGATGGCACTATTATCCTAAAACGGGATAGTAGTGCCTTTTTGCGTTTAAAGGAGTAATATCAATGATCAGAAAAATTGGATCAGGACTATATTTCACATTCCTGTTTGCAACAATATGTTTTATGCAGGTCGCCGCCGCCGATAATTCTAAAATAACTGCTGTTGAAATAAAGAGGGAATACAGAACCCACATTGGTGACATAGCCCCTGCCTCCGCAACCTATAAAAGTAACAGCAAGAAGTATTCTGCATCTGTTACCCCTCAGTTTGACTATGACAAGGTAAAGGCCGGAGATTCTATGCACTATATAATTGTGCTGCAGGCTCAAGATGGATTTGATTTTGCATGGTTAAAACTGAGCAGCTGTACATCTACTGTGGGTGAGACCACGAACCTCTCTATATCTGCTGATAAAAAAACCGCTATTCTGGAATATACGGCCAATCCGCTCCCGGTGGAATTACCTTCACCATCTGGTCTGGAATGGGACGGAACCGCCGCAAAGTGGAAGAGAGTGGAATGGGCTGACCGCTATGATGTAAGCGTTTACCGGATTCTATCAAATGGTAAGCTTTCTAATAAATTGTATGCATTTACCACATCTAAAACAGAAATTGAGTTAAAATCTGCAACCCATCATCAACCTGGTGATTATGTGTTCTCTGTCATTGCGAAAGGAGCGTTTAACAAAAGTTATATTCAAAAAAGCCAGAAGAAGACATTACCCTATGATAAATCTATATTAGTCCTGGAAGAAGAAATAGGTCAATATGGCGGAGTCTGGCATAAAATTAAAACCAACTTAAAATATGCAGTTAATCCTGGAACAGTCAATAAACATGGCTACAAGTATCTAACAGACGGTCGTTATCTGGTGGAAGGATACCATTATTATTTTAATGTTGACGGATCAAGCCAAACAGGCTGGCAATACTATGACAATAAATGGAGTTATCATGGTGATGATGGGAGAGCAGTGACCGGTTGGTTTCAACATGAGGGAAAGAGCTACTATCTGAATCCGAAAGATAGTCTCATGATAACCGGCATCCTCACCCTATCAGAAAAAAAATACTATTTTGATGCAGACGGTTCTATGAAAACCGGATGGGTGAAAATCGAACATGATCTGTATTATTTCAAAATTGACGGTAGTGCCCAAATAACCAGTATGGTCGATAAAAACGGTAAATCCTATAATTTCACTAAAGATGGTAAGTTGATTCAATAATGCCATACCGAATATATGCGAAAGAATAGAAAAAATGAAAATAAGAAGAATAATTAAAGATATCATCGTTGGAAAAGAGAACCAGTTGCAGGACGGTGATGGCTATCACTACGAGTACAATGAACAAACCCGGACCAAAGATGATGAGTGGAAGGATTTTTTGAAATATGATAAATATCCATTTCTCATTGGCTGCTTTTATAGTATTCTTCTGACCAGCATCATTATCGGGATTTGCTGCCATATTTATGCAATACTCAATTTAAATATCCACCCGCTCCCTACCAATATGATAACGTTACTTCTATGGACAATAATACCGTTCATTATCTGGATTTGGTCAACACATTTTACATACTGGAATTATTGGCGCCGTAAATTATTATCACTGCAACTCGGCATATTGAACTTCATTGTAATAGGCAGCCAACAACTGCTACGATTCTTCTATCGACCTATTATGCTTGTCCTATCAAAGATACCAATAAATGTTTCCATCACTGCGGGAATGGTCGTCAACCTGGGGCGCTTTCTTCTGATATTAGTCTCATTAATCCCAGGTATTATCGTTTGCTATAAATTATTCTCACTGGTTTATGAGAGGGATTACAAAAAAGATATATTATATTTCAAAATCTCCCGTGGACAAGACCTCCGCCAATATAAGAAGTTTCGATATGATTTTAAAGTTGTTCGGGTCATGGAAACTGGACAACCATATCTGGTAAAAGAAAAAGACCGAACCCTCCATATGTTTGCTGATGGCACAACAGGTACTGCAAAAACATCCAGCGTACTATCACCTGCAATAGCAGATGATATGGATCAAAAAGTCCTCAATGAAGACTATCAGAAGAAAATTTGCTTGGAAGAAATTAAAAAGGGGCACTTTAAAATCACGCAGCCATTTAAAGATCAGGACTTTTCTATAAACTATATCGAACCAGTACTGCAGGAAGGTATCCAATACGTAATGCAAAACAAGGCCCGACAGAATAAGTATGAATTTTTAAAATTTACAGTTCAATCAGCAGGTATTACAGTGGTTGCTCCTAATGCCGCCTGGGCAGATGAAGTATATGAGATGTCAAGTAGTCGTTGTCTGAAGGTGAACCGTGTTGACCCAATCCTTACTAAAGAAGGAAAACAAAAACCTGGTTTTATAGGTTTTAATCCTTTTTATATCAGCCCCCTGCTCAGTGGTGTAGAACGGGACGTTGATATTACCAATAAAGCAAACATCTTTGCAGATATACTGCAGGCATACTACGAAATGAGCGGCTCTGGCGATGCATACTTCATTTCATTGAATAACTCTGTTACTAAAGCCACTTGTAAACTACTGATGCTTACCTATGCATATCTACATGGTGGACGCCAACCAGACGCAGGTGATGTTCAGAGATGTATAAATGATTTCACACTTATGCGGCCATACCTTGATATTCTTGTAAAAAAGTATAGTAAAAAGCAATACCATGATCCATTTGATAAAGTCGCAGCGGCTTCCTATGGAATTGTTGATTGCGGAATCTGGCAAGATGTTTATGTCCTTATTAACAATGACCTACTTGGACCCAATTCAGATAACATGGTGGATCGGGCCAATGGACTCCGTCTGCAGATTAATAATTTTATCAATCATCCATTAATCCGTCGGGTATTTTGTGCAAAGGATTCTCTGGATATCGACAAAGCCCTTGCTAATGGCGAAATCATCATTGTTAATTATGCGTTAGAGCTGGGAAAATCAGTAGCCTCGATGTTTGGCCTATGCTTTCTGCTTTCCTTCTCAAAAGCATGCCTGAGACGTCCAGGAACAGAAAATAGCCGTATCCTTAACCTCAATTACATTGATGAATTCCCTGTACTATTACACCCGGATATAGAAGAATTCTTCACGCTGCACCGCCAGTATAAAATAGCAAATACTGTGGCACTGCAAACGTTGGATCAAATGTTAAAATCTAAAGTTACGGAATACTTAAAAGGCATTCTTCTCGGAAACTGTGCTCATCAAATTGTTTTTGGCCGTGTTTCACCCTCGGAAATGGCGATTTACGAATCAATGGCCGGTAAAATGGTAGAAATGCTAAGCCAGGATACCGTAAGTCAGACCAGCATTACGACAGATAACCCCTCGTATAGCTATTCAAGCCGGTTGACACGACAAATATCAAATCGAATAGAGGGGAGCGATATCCGGCACCGTGACTTTCAAGAAGTAACTTTTTTTACCGTAGACGATGGTTCTCCCGTATATCCATTCGTTGGAAGGGTAAATTTCCTTCCTTCAGCCAAACGAAAGAGTATGCCCCGGCTTGTAGCTAACTGGCAACGTTTCTATCCAGAAGAGCTATTAGTAAAACAAGCAAATGACCCGGTCGACTCGAAACAGTTTGAGTTTCAACTTTCCGGACAAATACAGAGAAATAATGTAAGCCAGACCGGTTTGGTTCGGTTTTCAGCAAAAGGATTAATACCAATCGCATCCAAAACGGAAAAATATATTATGAGTACCGTTTCTTCGCAAGACGAAGCCCCTACCTTAAACAAAGCCACAGAATTGGAAAGAGCACCTATTAATAATACCGGAGTTAATACTGTATCGGATTCGCTGAGGTCTACTTCGAATGTTATTCCCATCTCTCCGGATCCGGAAAAAAAAGAAATCTCTTTGGATGACATTATTGACATGGCCGATATATAGAAGGAGGAAATAAAAACGATGGAAGTTACAATAAAATCTCCGTTTCAATATCAAACTGATACTATAATAAAATCCGTAAAAGCAGAGAGTAGAAGCATCTCACCTGCCAGACTCTGGGATTTAATAACAAAAGGGGAGATAACCGAAGCAGAGCGGATTATTATCCAGCTGCTATTTGAACTGGGCTTCCTTACATCTAACCTACTGCAACAGTGTTTTCTTAATGATTCAATTCCTCTGGAGTATAAAAGAATCTCTACTGCAGATAAAAATAAACCATACCGACGCCTCCTCAATCATCTGGAAACTCTGGGTATCATATCTACCCTTAGCTTGTTCCGCGAATCACAACAAGTCGGCGTAAAAATCTACTCTTTATCTACCGGTGCAAATAAATGGATGCAGGATCAGGATGGACGCTACCAACCAATATTTATTAAACAATCACTTTACCGCGGGAGGTTATTTGATTTTATTACAAATGGAATAGATATGACAGAAGAAATACTTGGACTTCTAGCACGAAATCAGTTCCATATCAAGGCTATCAACACCATGGAGGATAATTTAATTGCATTTAGCCCCACCAGGTACCGGGCTGGAATCCTGGACATTGCTTTTTACCAAACAAAATCAAACTGGAATATTTTTATGATTCCTTTGAGAAGGGCACCAGAAGGAACTAAACACTTATTTCATGCGCTTATTACTTTAATTAACATTATAAAAAAGAGTGGGAGAGTAGATTACAGCTGCATCATCCTTGCTGTAGAATCTCTAGAGCATACAAAAGCGATTCACCCACAGCTTCAGGCAGCCGACCTGCAATGTATTCCTCTATGTTATGTCACAGATCATCATTCAAGAAATGAAAGGCTTGTGTTTGAACATATGATTCATTACCCGGCCAGCAACAATGTCAGGGAATATGAGACCGTTACCATTGACACAATCAGCATCTGATAAAAGCGAAATAATTGACAAAGGAGAAAATACCTATGGGAATATGTGTGACCGCATATAAGAATCTGACCCTACTATATAAACCTATTTTTGATGCCGATGGCCGACCCGTTGATTTCAATCATTGGATAGCCGGTATAAATATTAGAAATCAACATACCGCTCCTGAGTGGTGGTACCCAATCATACCTAATTTAGTTTATGAATGGACAGAAGCATATATATTTAATGCTGGCGATCTTTTTCAACATGCCCGATGGTTGGAGCAGCTTAAATATTTCAAGGGAGAAAATGGCTTTCAGGAATTCACATCTTATGCTGGTTGCAATCGGGTGATTGGCTCCAATATTGCAGCCATAATAAGCAACGATTTTTCTAAATATAATAAAGATGCCATAGATTATGCAAAGTCCCTGAATCACCCGGAAGGCATTCTATTCATTGATGCATATCAATATTGGAAAAAAGCGTTTGAACTGGCAGCCGACAATGGAGCTGTTGAATATTATCAACCCCAAACTGTAATATAACCCCTTTTTTAGCCTTGTCACTCAGATACTTCCTGCTCCAAACCCTTTTGGTTTTCCAACTTGCTATTATAATAAGGATAATCTTCTACTAGCTCCAATTTCAGACTCCGATGTACTTTTGCTGGTGAATATTAACCTTTAGTACAATGTTCCCACCAATACAACGCATAAACCTCCATGCTGCATGATGGACGAGCTGAGGATTCATTATTTACAAGCAGGCGCAACAATGCAGCTTTTAGTTTTTCCGTGTCAGAATACGAAAAACCGGTCAATCCAGCAAGTTAAGTATTTACAGAGCCGTAAGCAACATAAACACCTTTAGCTATCAGATAGCATATGCCCATTGTGGAACTATCCCTATTGCCATCCCTGGTATTTTCATTATTGGTAGATTTTGTAATCCCAATATGCTTAATATAGACCGGTACCAAACTACGAGCATATTTTATTGTAACGGGGCCCCTGATGGAAATAGACAAACCGCCTCCATCCGTATTATTTTTCTAAACTAACACTTGCCCGAAAGCACGAACGTCCAGCAATTCCATACAAGCCATTTTTAAATCTTTCGACTGGCTTCCACTGTTCCCTTTTTTCGGGATCCGTTCACACGCATTAACACTATCCTTAATGGAATACAGGACATCATTTACACGATCATCCGACTGCACAAGGATATTTTCTCCATGTTCATTATATGATTTTTAAGATGGCGGTGCCGGTTATCCGGTTCCCGTGTCATCTGACTGCCAGTGCCGGTATTCTTATTATAAGTGCCGGGATTTTGTCAGCCTTCCTTATTCTATCTCCTTACTGTTCTCAAAGGGTCATTGCTACTGATTTCCTGATGGCAAGTCAGTTCCCATCAGAGCTGCTTTTTTTCTTCCAGATTAAAGTACACACGTTTCTTTCCTTCCGGTGCCCGGAGATAAGGGCCGTAGCACGTATCGCTATACCAGACTTCATTGATATGGGGACGTTCATACCGCTGCATGTCTTGCTGTTTGCCAGGCCTTCCCCAAGTGGATGCTGCCGTTAGTAAAAAGAGTCCGGTGGTTGTCGGCCGCGGTAATACGCGGATGCTCTGATTTCATAAACCGGATTTGTGTCTGAATATCCTGATCCAGCTTCCAGCTGAGACCTTAATTTTTGCGGCTCTGGGGAAGGAGGACTTCAAAACCGCCGTTTTTATAAGCGTGGTGGCATTTTGGGACAGTTGAAGCGCCAACGGTGGCCTTCATTCCATCAGGGCCAATATAATTTTTCTGCGCAGCCTGGCGGAAGGATTCATGGTTACTGATGGCGGGATCGCTCGTGCCGGTTTCAAGGGGCACGATCACACTATAGCGGAACAGGGCGACCTGCTGTTTATGACCCATCGTCATGCCTGTCCCCTCCGTCCCTGATGGTGAAGCCATAAAGCACAACGCTGCTATATCCCCAGAGAAAATAGTCTATACCTTCATGTTCGATCCTTTTCCTTACCCAGCGCTGCTGGCCACAGGGCTCATGGATCCTGGTTTCCAGAGCTTTGCCGCAGTAGCCAAAACGGCCGCTAGAGAACTTTTCAAGGGTGTACTCGCCATGGAGTGGCCGCTTCAGGTAGCGAAGCACTGCGTTAATCCCTTCGAGCTATTCGAGCAGCTCTTATGCATGCCCCCCGAATGTGTCTTCGCCTTTATCCGGCAGAGGGCATATGGGGGCGCCCAGGCCTTCCTCTGATTGGAATCCGGTGTCCCGGAGCAGGGAATAGACCGCCTGTTCAAGGGTCAGTAACCTTTCAAATACATCATAGAGGCACTCCACCATGCCCAGCTGGAGGTCATCTATCACTTGATTATTAAAATTTTGATAAAAATTGTTGCTATTTACAAAGGTAACTTTTATTATTGTCTTGTTGGTATGCGTAAGAGCTAAACTCTGCGCTTTCTATAAGGGGACAGGATCGGCTCGTGAGGTTGGATCCTGTCTTTTTATATGATACTTAATTAATGATTACATATAAAGTTCCTGCAAACAAAAAATTTGATGGAAAACCTTCGGATTTTTTTATAAAGGGTGTTCGTTATATTGCTGGAAAAAGGTAGATTCTGTGATGCCATAAAATGCGGAATATAAAAATAAATTTAGGATAACTGCCCACGAGGAGCATGACGAATTAGGATTTTTTTATTACACTATATATAATAATACCTATACTCAAACAAATGTTATAGAAGAGCAAACACATAATGTATACAGTACATTCCGGGTAAAATGAATTCGGATTGCTTGCAGACCATTATCGTTCATATAATAAATGGGCAAGACAACCTTAAAAAAACATCTACTTTTTAATGACACGTAAATGAGCAGGCCAAAGTCAATAAATGTGAACAGTCTGGTAGCAGATCAATAAATCATTACCAGTTGAATATTTTTAAAATTTACATGTATAAAAAGTAATAATCTTTTAATTATCCGTATATATATAGATAACGTTTATTTGTATTTTATAGATATATAAAGATAAAAAGATATAAATAGATATCTTTAGATATTACACAGTAATGGTTGAAATAGTACACATTTACATGGGTTTAGGCGGAAATAATAAAAATATTTTTTCCTATTATTTTTAAAATTTTATCCTATGGAAGAATTGTTACATGTTGTGATGATTCTATTTAGTTATTGATGATTTCATTATCTTATTGATGAAATTTTATAAGTGTTGATGATTTTTTTCCATTGTGGATAATAAATTAATATAAATAAAAGCGTTTACTCAGAAAATAGCAGTATAAACGCTCTTTTTTATTGAAAAAAATTAAAAAATTGCATAAAAATAAAGCCTCTTATTAAGCAGCTATTCTCAGACGGAGGCGTTCCCGGATGTTGCTTCTAATGTAGCTTCCGATGTTAACTGGGAGCTGCTTGAATTCCTTGGAATCCCTAATGAAGAAATTGTATGCATCGGTATAAGCTGCTAGTACAAGATCAGCATTATACTGTTCAGCCATTTGGTATAAATCATTCAAATCTTTTTGTGATGGTAGGGCAATACTCATATTATGTAAATCTGGTGCCATTTCAATACCAAGAGGGAGAAGTATTTGTTTTGCCATGTTAGCATTCGTATCGATCATCATTAGACCGGCACGAAGATCAGAAAAGTAACCATCAAGTTTAACATGAATTGCCTGTTTGAATTCATTTTTTTTATCAGCTGGGTTGTGTGTATCTTTAAGTATTACTATAATACCATCATCCTTATATTCGGGCTCTATAATTTCGAACATGTCCGTTTGTTTTTGATAGGCCTTTTTAAGTATCCCGGGCCGGACATAACGTGGAAAGATTTTGTGGCTACCAGTTGTAGAAAGATTCATCTGTGCTTTCTTTGTTTGTCCTCTATATACATTAGAGAGAGTGCCATCAATTAGCTGCAATAAACCTCGTAGGTCATTTATATTGCTTGTTTTAAGTATTTTTGTTAAAATATCTGTATCCAGCTCCAGATAACCAGCATAGTTGCCTTCGCGAGCCGTCTTGAACATTTTTGCATAATTACAGATACCTATATTATAGAAATTATAGTTGCCAGTATGGCTGTATGTAATATATCCATAAGCAGCGAGTTTCTCTAGGTTATTATCTATTGATTTTTTATCGCATCCAATGGTTCTTGCGAGATAACTGCGGGAAACATCTTTGATTAAGCCTATTCCAGAGCCGGGCATAGTGTTAATCTCGACAGAATAGTGCAATAATATAAATAATTTAAGTGATATGGATTTTAGAGTGTCTTGAGATCCGATGTTATGTCGATCATGTACACATTCCGTTTTATCAGTATAAATTTTATGAGGACAAGTATGGCATTGATTGTCTTGACATGACAAACAGCCGGACAATTCTACATCCAGCTGGCGGTATGAATAAGTGGGTATTTTTTGATAGCCAAGAGCTGCAAGAAGAGCTTCTCGGCTGATTTTACCAAAACTTGATAGATTCATTTTAGGACCTCAAATATTACCAGGATTTCCAGTTACTGATACAACTATATAACAAAAGATTTTTCTTGTAAATAGCTATTAATAGTAAGCAATATAAGGCTGAAAAATTACAATAGTGAGTAATATAAAGCTTAAAAATTTAAATAGTAAGCAATATAAGGCTGAATTTCTCTTATGGTATAAGATAAAATAAATTTAAATTCTTTTAGTTTTAAAAATAAGCAATATAAGGCTGAAATATTATAAAAGTGAGTATTGTAAGGCTTAATAACCGTAATGGTGAGTAGTATAAGGCTGAATTTTAAAGAAATGTGTTTCCAAATAAATAAATATATATATATTGTTTAAAAGTGACTAATATAAGGCTAAAAAACTGTAATAGTGAGTAAACTAAGGCTTAAAAACTGCTATAGTGAGTAACATAAGTCTTAATATTATTAAACTTTCTTTATTGATTTTACATGCATATATGTATATAATAATATTGGTGGGTAAAGTAAGGCTGAAAAATTGTAATAGTGAGTAATATAAGACAGAAATATCTAAAAAATGAGTAGTTAAAGATATACTATATAAGTATGTGAATAAGCTAAGTATACATGTTGTTTGGGTTTTTATGGAGGTAAATATGGAAAAATTGGTTAGAGTTGATGATTCTGATTCTACGCTCATTGTTGAGAATTATAGAAATAGACTGTTGGAAGATATGTATTCTGACATTCCTGAAAGATTAATAAAAAGGTTGGATGCTATAAATACCACTTTAACTAAATTGAATGAAAAGCTTATTAATAAAAATCAATTTATTTATGAAATTATTTTAGATGTTTTAGATATAGAGGATGATTTTTCACAACCATTTGCATCACCAAAAGTTATAAAAAATATAAGAAATGCAAGAAAATATCGGGTTAATAAATTGCTGAAGGATTTTGAACAGGATAAGTTGTTATATGATAGTGGAAGCGAGATAACGGAGCTCACTCAGATAACCCCTTTTTCTGCTATAAGGGTTACAAGTAATACTACTGGTACTGATGAGCAAGAGTTATATAAACAGTATATTGGACAAGTTGATGATTGGAAGAATAAAATAACTTCAAAGCGATTTACTGCGGCAAAGGAACTAACAGTTGAGGAGTTGGTTAAAAAATTAACTTTTGTATCTGATTATCCATTTTTTTATCTTTACAAAGCCAAAGATAGGCTTACTATTATTAAAAATGACATTGAACAGTTCGTAGTACTGTTAGTGAGTATAAAAAAATACATACAATATGCTATGATACACCCTAATACGTTAGACAAAAAATCTCTCTTTGTTGAAGGTGGCTTGCATACGGACAATAAGGAGCGTACGGAACCCGTTTTATCAAGTATAATACAAGATGATGGCTCAACTCTTACAGCAGTACTGGCAAATATGGAAGCTGGTTCCAAAACTTTATTTAAGTATTATATTTGGGATGATAAGGATAGTAAAATTATCAATTATTTGAGTACGAAAATTTTTAGACAGTTTAGGCCACAGGCAGATAGTATTGTAAGTAATAATTTTACTGTTAGTGGTAACCTTGTTGAAATATGTCATCTTATTTGGCCGAATAGAACATCATTTGGTCCAGTACATTATACACGAGCGAAGCTTTTGATGTTTAATTTACTTGCGGTTAAATTTTTAGCAAAAGACGAAGCAGGCGTCGATAGTGGATATGCTGTATTTGATGATGTAACTGTTGATGAGATTGAAAAAGTTTATACTGTGAGTTTGGGCAATAAAACTGCAAAGACGCTAATGGAAAGGCAATTCACAACTATATTCATGACGCAATATGAAGAATTGGAAAATTCTATTGCAAGATTATTATATCCAGTACTGAAAAGGGATCGTTTATTCGATCTTGTTACAATTGGCAATAAAAAAGTTGAACGTAACTACGATATCCCAATGCTGGTTTCCATGGTAAAAACAACCGGCAATAAAAAAGACAGAAAAAATAAGTATCTTGCTGCATTTACTGAACTAGCACAAAAAGGCACAATTATAAAAGGAGTATCAGTAAGAAATAATGGAGAACTATTCGTTGTTGAATGGTTGCCGATAACTGAAAATGAAAGATTAGATCTTGTAATAAAAGATCAAGATACTGTTGCAGGATTTGAGCAATTAAGGCTTGATATTGATATAGGAAATTGACAAATAAATAATTATACGGTATAATTGAGTAGTATAATTTTTTTCTAAAAATAGCGTAAAATGCTGGATGTTATTTTCTTAATAGGGATAATAGCATCCTTTTTTATGCAAATTTATGAGTGTCCCCATGAGTATTTGATATCATGGGGGTAACTTCATATTCCCACGGGGATGGGAATAATACTTTTGCTGCTGCAAAAGGGTGAGTGAATTAAAGAAAGGAGGAGAATTACTATGGCTCACGGTATAGTGAGTGTTTCAAAGTGGAAACCTTGCCCTATTTGTGGATATACGGATTGGTGTGGGTTTATGCCAAGCAGCACGTACTTAAACGGAGAGTTGGTTTTATGCATGCGAGATGCCCGTAAATGTAACCAGGACGGTCATGATGGAAAAAGATATTTTTATCTAACAGATAGTAAAAAAGGAAATTCCATTTATGAAGAGTATCAGCTGCATCAAGCACGGATCATGGTGTATGAAAAAGGAAAGAGCAAGTTTGAACCTACGAACAAACAATTGACTTCAGTCGGTATCATTGATCCGGCAGTTCCAGAAAAATGCCAGCAAATTTATGGTTATATGCAGGATGTGTTGAAACTGAATCAACCCCATCGGGAGTATCTTTATAGTCAGGGATGGGATGACAATCTGATTGAGCGGCATAGGATTGTCAGTTTTCCAGAAGAAGATTTTTTGTGGCAGAAATACCGGAACCGCACGAAATCTCGTAATATGACCCGGAGACAACTTGCTGAGATAATTACAAAAACGTTTGGTCCGGATGCACTAATAGGAATACCCGGAGCCTACTTAATGAATGGAGGGTGGACTTTTGCCAGCTATTCCGGAATAATGTTTCCCATGTACACATTTGATAATGTTTTATTCCGCCTGCGGATTCGCAGGGATTTCATGGATGTATCGAAACCGGTATATATGAATGCTGCTGATCCTTATTACTATGATAATAATTGTCAGTATTTCATCTGCATGAAGGGAATTTACACCTTAGATAAGGCCGGGAATCGATGTTATATCAAAAAGGGAGGCAAATATCGCACATTATCATCTTTCTACCAGGATAAAGAGGCGGCTAAACAAGGTTTCTTTATAAATAAAATGGAAAAAGGATGTCAGTCTCTTAACGAAGCCAGTCTTTATTCTGCACCCGGAGATGATATGAACGTGTGGTTTTTCACGGAGGGAGAACCCAAAGGAGCTTATACAAATGAGAAGCTTGCTTCCCCGGTTGTTACAATCCCTGGCGTTAATTCATATGCAATCGTATTAAGGCCAGAGAATGTTGCTAAAATGCGAGCGAGAGGTATGAAAATGGCGGTTATTATTTTTGATGCAGACAAAATCCACAATGAAAAGGTTTTGGATAGTGAGAAAGCACTGGTAGCCGGATTTAAAGAAATGGGGATTGCTGTTGCAATTGGTGAATGGGATGAGAATATTGGAAAAGGCTCTGATGATTTGCTGGCGGCAGGTGGTAGTATTAGATTTAGGGTTGTTTAGAGGGACTCGAAATAGTTAAATTATGGTGGAAAATCAAAGAATTATATGAGTGAAAACAGCACATGGCTTTTCATGTCTTTGCTTTAGGAACAGATATGCTAGGCTGGCACGGAGTGCCAACAGGATTAGTTGTCCAGCTGCATTTTGGCTGGATGGCGAAGACTGTTCCCAAGCCTGTACAATCATATCAAGTCGGTTCATGAAGTCTAGACTTTAATAGTCTAACAGATGGATTTTAAAAATGTAACTTTTTCGAGTACATGAACTCGAACGAAAAATACCGCAGTTTAGGGGCTTTATGCCACGTCACCACGAGTTTTGAATAGGAGGATTGGATTGATGTGTAATGCACAATATTTGGATTTCGGAGGAAAAAAATATGGATACCTTATTAGAGCAGATCAGATACATAAGAAGTAAAGTGCCTGGATTTTGGAAAGTGCCGGGTACAATGGAATATTACAACTTAATCAGCAGGCCATATTTGCACCTTGCGAGTGAACATGAAAGCGAAGCTACTTGGGATGATGAGCCGAAGAACTATATTGTCTTGGAGGCCTACAAGGACGGTAACATGCTGACCGAAATCGCACTCGGTAAAGAATTGGAAATTTTTGTTACCACCTACAAAATTAGATTAAAGGTTGATGAAGATGAGATCGAGTCCCTTGGGCATGCAAGGGATAACTTATACGGCTTATATATTATGAACAGACAATCACTCAACTTTGAGATTGGCCGCAGAACTATAGAGCAGGTTATTGAAATGATTGACAATTGCAAGTAACTAACTAACAAGGCAGAGGAATGTGGATCCTCTGCCTTGTTAGTGTTACATATACCCATTTAAATCCACAAATTTTTCAATTTGACACTTCAATTATATACAAAATCGACATGATGTGTCAATCTAAAACTCACCGATCCGCTATCCTCATCCGACACATACAATGCATATTCCAAACCATGTCCGGCTTTCGGTTCCTCCGCTTTTATGCTCTAATAAAAAGTATCCCTAAAGTGAAAAAGTATCCCTTTAGGGATACTTTTTATATAGATAAAGAAAACAGGGGAAATGTGAAGACAGCATTGGTGCCCAGTGGATCCTCAATGGCATTAAAATGCCCAGTTATAAAACGGTGGAACGCACCATCAATGTCCTTTTGGAAGATCTTGGACAGATCTTCTCGCAAGTATTTGGTCTCTGTGACCAGCTTGGGCTGACCGGCAAGGAACGGGACTACACCGACGGGACGAAAGCAAAGGCAAATGCTTCCAAACACAAGGCGATGAGCATGAATACCTGAACAGGAAAATAGAGAACGGTAAGGAAGCCCTGAAGATGTTGTTTGAGGAATTGCGGGATGTCCTTGAGGAATTGGAAGAACTGCCTGATGACCAGCTGCAGAACCTTATCCTTGCCGATGCGGACAAAGTACACAAGTCACTGCGGAAAAACCATCAGGCCGCCCTTTCTGCAAAACAGGAACAGGTCTTTGGCTCTGCCGGCAAAGCAACAGAACAAAACGATCCGGATAAGGCCGGGCTGAAAAAGGGATTGGAAACCATGGGGAACATAGACTCCGAGAATCAGGAAACCGCCCTGGAAATGCTGAACAACATAGCATTCGCCAATCAGAGGGTTGCACGGATGGAAGAGGCGCGGGCAGAGCTTAAGAAGCGGTGGGAGGCGGATAACGGCGACAAGAA
>Ga0153950_1000013_pt1 | contig 89130 bp, 79 predicted proteins | sample TSNJ034MetaG_FD_104737 | JGI IMG/M metagenome (GOLD analysis project Ga0153950, IMG submission 104737) | Attine ant fungus gardens microbial communities from New Jersey, USA - TSNJ034 MetaG | ecosystem: Host-associated > Fungi > Mycelium > Unclassified | place: USA: New Jersey, Wharton State...
CGGGGTGCCGCTGAGAGGCCGCGTACTTGGACCACTGCTCGCGCTGGACCTGGACCTCTTTGAGGCTCTCGTGGAGGTCCAGGATATGCACGCCGGGCCGGACGAACTCCTTGGCGTACTTGCGCAGCTTGGCGCGGCCCAGGCTCGTCATCTCGATACCCCGATCCCGGCGCCAGGCGCTGGGCGCGGTCGCCGCGATGAAGTCGTGAACGTCCCGGTCGAAGATCTCCACCGAGAACCGGCTCAGGCTGTCCCGCATACCGAGGAACAGGCCGAGCTGCTCGCCCCACTCGTGGAAATTGGAGCCGAGGTGAAGCTGCGCCTGCTCGGCGAACTCCTCCATACGGCGGCGCAGTTCAGGCACCGAGGTGTTCAGCCGGGCGGCCGTCTCATGGGCCTCCTGGGCTTCCTTGCGGGTGAGCAGCCGCGCTCCGTGCCATTCGCTCGTCACGGTCGAACGGGTGAAGCTGCCCAGCTCCGCAGCCCGGATCAGCTGCGATGCGGTGGCCTCGCGATCCTTGATGCTGTCCAGCACGCTGCGCTTCAGGCGCACGGTGGTGCCGGGCGTGGTGTCCTTGGCCACGGCGCGAGCCAGCGCCTGCATGGCCTGGTACGGGGAGCATCCCCACCGCGAGCGGACGTTGTGCAGGGAAGCCACGTGCTCGGCCAGAGAGTGCCGCCGGGCCCGCAGCGTGCTGTGCAGCTGATCAAGCTGAGGTTCCTCGGCCTTCTCATTGCGCACGATCGCCTGGATCAGCTGCGCCTTGAGCTGTGCCGGGTTGCTGCTGGCACCCAGGGGAAGCACCAGAGAATCGAGGCCCAGCGCGCCGAGCCTCTGGCTGAGCTCGCTCAGCGAGGTCCGTCGCTCACCCACCACCAGGACGGACTTCCCGGCCATGACCAGTTCGCCCAGAGCATTGACCACGGTCTGAGTCTGGCCGGTGCCGGGAGGCGCGGAAATGACCACGGAGTCGCCGGCACGGATCACGTCCAGGGCCAGCTGCTGCGAGGCGTCGGCGTCGAGCAGCAGGAACTCATCCGCCGGATCGCGCTCGTCCAGCGGCACGAACTCCTCCGCTGTGACGGGCACCCGGGGCTCCACGCCCTCCGGATCGGCCAGGGCGGAGACCAGCTCATGGCGGTCACTGATCCAGGGGTCGTCCAGATCCTGCGGCAGATCCGCGAAGGTGGAGACCAACAGCTCCGGAAGGATCTCCGAGCCATGGATCGGGGAGATGACCGTCTCCATCCGCTCCAGCACGGGCTGCGGATCGAAACGGGCCGTGCTGTACGCCAGGCGGGCCAGGGCGTTGACGTCGAAGATGATGCCGTGCACGGTCTTCAGATGCCGCACCAGGGCCGGGTTGATCCGCGCCTGCTCCATGACCTGGAGTTCGTAGTCGTCCCCGCTGGGCCGCAGGCTCAGGCTGATGGCGGCCAGGAGCACGGGAGCGGTGACCCGCTGCGGCTTGCCGCCGACGGCCGAGGTCCACACCGCGGTGCCTGCGGAGAGATAGCCGACGTCGATCCCGCGTTCGTTGCCCATCTCGTAGATCTTGGCCCGAATGCTGCGGGCGGCCCGGGCAGCCCGGGTGTACTCCTGCGGCTCACGGATCAAGGTGGACAGGCGGGTCTTACGGCCGGCCATGAGCTGGGCCAGTCCGGAGGGGTGGGCATGCGCCAGGTCGATGAAGCCGTCCGCCGTGCGTGAGAAGCGCAGCAGTGTGTCCGGGCCAGACACAGGCGCGAACCCACCGAGCCAGCGGCTCAGCTCCTCGGAGCGTTCGTCGTGTTGTGGGTTCTCCGGCACGGGTTCCTTCTTCTCTGCACTGGCTGCACTGGCGCGTGAGGCTTTGGACCAGATAGGCATACCTTCGAGGGTATCCGCCCTGAAGCGCCGCAAAGGCTTGCAACGCCCACAACTTGCCAAAGTACAGCGGAATTCCGGGGAAAAAGCCGTGACCGGCCCGCAGAAGCGGACCGGTCACGGTTCAGCGGCTCAGGGGATCACTCCCACTCGATGGTTCCCGGCGGCTTGCTGGTCACGTCCAGCACCACGCGGTTCACACCGTCCACCTCATTGGTGATGCGGTTGGAGATCCGGGCCAGCAGATCGTACGGCAGGCGGGACCAGTCGGCCGTCATGGCGTCCTCGCTGGACACGGGGCGCAGCACGATCGGATGACCGTAGCTGCGGCCGTCACCCTGAACGCCCACGCTGCGGACGTCGGCGAGCAGCACCACGGGCATCTGCCACACCTCGTTGTCCAGGCCCGCGGCGGTCAGCTCGGCGCGAGCGATCGCATCGGCCTTGCGCAGCAGGTCCAGGCGCTCTGCGGTGATTTCACCGACGATGCGGATGCCGAGGCCAGGGCCGGGGAACGGCTGGCGCCCGACGATCTCGGCGGGCAGGCCGAGCTGCGCGCCGACGGCACGGACCTCGTCCTTGAACAGCGTGCGCAGCGGCTCCACCAGTTCGAACTGGAGGTCCTCCGGCAGACCGCCCACATTGTGGTGGCTCTTGATGTTGGCCGTGCCCTCGCCGCCGCCGGACTCGACGACGTCCGGGTACAGGGTGCCCTGAACCAGGAACTTGATGCTTTCGCCGTCGGCTGCCGCCTCGGCGATGATCGCACGCTCGGCCTCTTCGAAGGCGCGGATGAATTCGCGGCCGATGATCTTGCGCTTGGTCTCGGGGTCACTGACCCCGGCCAGGGCGTTCAGGAAGCGTTCCTGCTCATTGGCCACATACAGCTTGGCGCCGGTGGCGGCGACGAAGTCGCGCTCCACCTGCTCGGCCTCGCCCTCACGCAGCAGACCGTGGTTCACGAACACACAGGTCAGCTGGTCGCCCACGGCGCGCTGCACGAGAGCAGCCGCCACAGCCGAATCGACGCCGCCGGAGAGACCGCAGATCACACGGGCCTCGCCCACCTGCTCGCGGATCCGCTCCACCTGGTCCTCGACGATGTTCCCCGTGGTCCAGTTCGCCTCCAGACCGGCGCCCTTGTACAGGAAGTTCTCCAGGATCTTCTGGCCGCTCTCGGAGTGCTTGACCTCCGGGTGCCACTGCACGCCGAAGAGGCACTTCTCCTCGTTGGCGAAGGCCGCCACCGGGGCGCCTGCCGTGGTGGCGAGGACGTCGAAGCCCTCCGGAGCGCGGTGCACCGAGTCGCCGTGGCTCATCCACGAGCGGTGATCGGTCACGCCCTCCAGAAGCGCGTGAGGCTCACCGACCAGAGTGGTCTCAGTGGAGCCGTACTCGCGCAGGCCGGTCTGGGCCACCTCGCCACCGAGGGCGCGGGCCATGGCCTGGAAGCCGTAGCAGATACCGAGGACGGGGACGCCGGCCTCGAAAAGGTCCGCACCAACGTTCGGGGCGCCCTCGGCGTAAACGCTGGAGGGGCCTCCGGAGAGGATGATGGCGGCGGGGTTCTTGGCCAGGAGTTGTTCGGTGCTGAGGGTGTGCGGAACGATCTCCGAATACACCTTCGCCTCACGCACGCGGCGGGCGATCAGCTGCGCGTACTGTGCACCGTAGTCAACAACCAGCACTGGGCGCTGGGATGTCTGAGCTGCGGGGGAATTGGTCACCCCTCAAGGATACGTTCCCGCGGCGCTCCCCCGCACACCGGGCGGCCTCCGAGTAGCGCGATTCACAACCGCCGCCGTCACAGCGGCGGCGGATGACCGCCGTCGTGCCGGGAATGCGCGTGCCCGACGACGGCGCAGCAGCCCGCACGGCCACGGCGCCGGCGGCAGTTCCCGCGGCTCAGCCGCGGGAACCCGGGCCCGGAGGCTCAGTAGCGGCTGGCCGCCTGAGGATTGGCCGCAAGCTCCGTCTCCACCTCGGCGTGGGTCTTCTTCTCCACGATGAAGGAGAGGAACGGCACCACGCCGCCGAGGGCCAGAACCACGAGCTTGCCGAACGGCCAGCGCATCAGGCTCCAGAGGCGGAAGTTGGAGATCAGGTAGAGGACGTACATCCAGCCGTGCACGATCAGCACGGTGATGGAGAGGTTGGCACCACCCACCACCCCGGAAGGATCGGCGCTGGCCAGCCCGAAGATGTGAGCCTGGCCGGTGACGGCGTTGGTGCCTCCCGCGAAGAGGAACTGCCCGAACCCGTAGCGCAGGATGAGCTCGACGCAGAGCAGGAGGAGGAACGCACCCGTGGTGTAGGCCAGGACCTTGTAGAACTTCAGCGCGGAACGGATCTGCTGTTCTGTTCCGCCGAAACGCCGGGGGCGAGGGGCGGGGGTGCCTGCAGGCTTGGGGTCGATCATTCGCTGCTCCTGTGATCATCGGGGGTGTTCTGGGAGGAGGACGGCCGGCGGGCGAACACCGCCGCGTCCTCTTCCGCTTCGAGCTGCCGCTGGTAGTCGTCCTTCACCAGGCGCCACCAGATGAAGAGGGCGAATCCCGCGAAGACCACCCACTCCACGGCGTAGAAGATGTTGAGCCAGTTCACGCCTTGTTCCGGGGGCGCGGCCTTCAGACGGAGGGGCTTGAGTGCGGAATCGTCCGCGGCTCCGACATCCTGGCCCGCGCTTTTCTCCTCGCTGGCACCGACGAAGCCCTGGTAGCTGGAGACGTCCCAGATGTTGATGAGCTCGGCGACGGACAGATTGGCGTAGCTCGCCTGCGGGAGGTCCTGGGTGACGGTGGGGGCTTCCGAAGGAACCAGTCGTCCGGTCAGGGAGATCTGCCCCTGGGGCGCCCGCGGGGCCTGCCCGGCTTCGGCGATCCAGCCGCGGGCCACGGGAATCCAGGTGGTCTGGGTGGATTGGGCCCCGGCCAGGCGAGGCGCACCGTCGACGGCGAAAGCGGTGACCACCCAGAATCCACTCCGGCCGTCCAGGAGCCGGTCCTTGACCAGGATCTGGCGGGACGGGTCATAGTGGCCGCTCAGCGTGACCATCTGGTCCGCAACGGAGGAGGGGAAGAAACTGCCCGGCTTGAGCACCTCACTCAGGGGGCGGGGCGACTCCAGAGCACTGTCCGGGGCCTTCTCCTGCTCGGTGGAACGGCCGAACTGCCACTGGCTGAGGAGCACGAAGACCGTGGACACCAGCAGCGCAAAGAGCAATCCGGCGATCCAGCGCGGCTTGAGGGCAGTTTTCAGCACCATTCCACCGTACTGTCTGAACCTCGGAATTCCCCAAAAGCCTCCCTCGCACACCCGGGGCCGGACGGCCCCGTTCAGAGCCCTTCTCTGCGGGGGCGCGTTCGTAACAGAAAGGCGTTCCACCAGCCAGAACGCTTTATTCAAGAATTTCCCGAAAGAAATCTTTCACATGAGCTTCCCTGTGACTCAGGCCTCATTTAAGCTGACGCTGTGCGAGAGTACCCTTACCCCCGTCCCGAGGAACCCTTCGGTCTCTCCCCCAGTCGATTCCTGCTCTGGCTGGGGCGCCTTCAGCTGCCCACCCTGATCGGCGGATTCTGTTTCGGGATCATCTGGATGCTGTCACAAGCCTTCGCGCCGTTCGTGATCGGCAAGGCCCTGGACCTCGGCGTCGTGGCCCAGGACTTCAGTGCACTGCTCTTCTGGACGGCCATCTTCCTGTGCCTCGCGGCCATCCAGGCGGCCACGACCACCATCCGGCACCGGCTGGCCGTGAGCAACTGGCTCCAGGCCGCTCTGACCACCAAAGAACTCATCGGGGTGAAGGTCTCCCGGGGCGGCGAATCCGTGGGACGGGCTGTGCCGACCGGTGAGATCGTGACGGTCGCCTCCAATGACGCGCCTCGCATCGGTCAGCTCTTCGACGTGACCGCACGGCTGTCCGGATCGATCGTCTCCTATCTGGTGGTCTCGGCGCTGGTGGCAGGCATCCACCTGCCTCTGGGCATCGCGGTGCTCATCGGTGTGCCCGCACTCGGAGCACTTCTGGTCTTCGTGGTGAAGCCCTTCCAGAAGCGCCAGCAGGCCCAGCGTGAAGCAACGGGCAAGATGACCTCCGTGGGTGCGGATACGGTCGCGGGCCTGCGGGTGCTCCGCGGCATCGGCGGCGAGCGCATCTTCGTCAACCGGTACCGCGAGCGCTCCCAGCACGCCCGCCAGCAAGGCATCGAAGTGGCCAAGTCCGTGGCGACGCTGGAAGCCTCGCAGCTTCTCATCGGCGGCGCCTTCAGCGTGTTCTTCACGTTCACGGGCGCGGCGCTCGCGCTGGACGGCACCATCACGGCCGGGCAGCTCATGTCTTTGTATGGCTTCTCCGTCTTCCTCGTCGCACCGATCCGCACCGGCTCGGAAGCCCTCAATGTGGGTATCCGCGGCATCGTCGGAGCACGCAAGGTCAGCAAGCTGCTGGGCGCCCCTCCCCTGGTGACCGACGCCGGCACCTCCCCCTCGCCGGTGCAGAGCGGCGATTCGCCGTCCCCTCTGCGCGACGGGCAGAGCCGGGTGAGCGTCCCTTCTCAGGGGCTCACCGCCCTGGTCTGCTCCGACCCTGGCCGTTCCGCGGCCGTTGCCAAGCGACTGGGCCGCTTCGATGACGAGGCGTCCCGCGACGTGCTCTGGGGGGACCTTCCCCTTGAGTCCTATCCGCTGGAGGAGGTCCGGCGGAGGATCGTGTTCAGCCAGGCGGAGGCCCAGCTGTTCACCGGCAGTCTGCGGAGTTCCCTGGACCCGCAGGGACGGCACAGCGACGAGCGCATCCTGGAGGCGTTGGAAACCGCTGCCGGGCTGGACATTCTGGACGCGGTGGAGGACGGTCTGGACCACGAGGTGGATGAGAAGGGCCGCAGCTTCTCGGGGGGCCAGCGCCAGCGGCTCTCGCTGGCCCGGGCGCTGCTGAGCGAAGCCGAGTTCCTGCTTCTGGTGGAACCGACCAGCGCCGTCGACGCCCACACGGAGGCGCGGATCGCGGACGGGCTCGCGCAGGCCCGCAGCACCCTGGCCCGCCGTGGAGGTGCGGCCACCCTGGTGACCACTGCGAGTCCTCTGCTCCTGCACGTGATGGACCGCGTCATCTTCCTTCCTGAAACAGGCGAACCGCTCACCGGCACGCATGCCGGCCTGCTGGAGAGCTGTCCCGAGTACCGAATGGTCGTGATTCGCAGTGAGTAACACGGTGGAGTCCTTCGAGGAACCGCTGCTGGAGGAGAACGAGGCACGCCAGAGTGCGCCTGAGGCTGCTGGGGCCTTGCCGAATCCCGGCAATCGGCTGCCCATCGCGGCATCTGCGGCGGTGCGCGGGGAGGCCTGGCGTCTGCTCAAGCGCAATCAGCGCGGACTGACCGGCGTCATGGTCTTCTATGCAGCCGCGGCCATCATGGGCCTGGTGGGGCCGTTCATCATCGGACGCCTGGTGGACACCGTGTCGACCGGGACCACCATGTCCGTGGTGACGGCGTTGAGCGTGGCCCTGCTGGCCTCCGTGGTGGCCCAGGCGCTGCTGCAAAGGCTCGCGTCCTACCGCTCCATGGTGCTGGGCGAGAAGGTGTTCGCCGATCTCCGTGAGGAGTTCATGGGGGACGTCACCTCGCTTCCCCTGTCCACGGTGGAGCGCGCCGGCACCGGTGATCTGCTCTCCCGCACCACCAACGACGTCGAGGCGCTCTCGCACGCCGTCCGTTTCGGCGTACCGCGGCTCCTGGTGGCCGTGGTCACCGTGACGCTCACCGTGGCCGCCGCACTGGTGGTGTCCCCGCTCCTGGGGCTCGGGCTGCTGGTCAGCGCACCGTTCATCATCCCCGTCACCCGCTGGTACCTGAAGCGTTCAGGCCCCGGGTACCAGCGGGAGCATGCGGCGTACGGCACCATCGACGGAACCATCTCCGAGGCCGCGGACGGCGCCCTCACCGTGGATGCGCTCGGTCTCGGCCCGCAGCGCATCGACCGGACCCGCACGGCCATCCGGGAAGCCTTCGAAGCCGAAAAGTACACACTCTGGCTGCGTTCCATGCTGTTCCCGGTGACCGAGCTGGCCCTGTGGCTCCCTGCCGTGCTGGTGGTGCTCTGGGGCGGCTGGCTGGTGTCCGTGGGTGCGGTCTCCGCCGGTTCAGTGGCAGCGGTGGCCCTGTACGCGGTGGCCCTGGTGGAACCGGTGAACACCTTGATCATGTGGCTGGACGAATTGCAGTTCGGGGCGGCCTCGCTGGCCAGGATCGTGGGCGTCAAGGAGGTTCCCGCGGACCGCGAGGTGAGCGGTGAGACTCCCGACGGCAGCCGGATCTCCGTGCAAGGCGCCACGTTCGCCTACCGGGCCGGCCGCAACGTGCTGCACGGTGTGGATCTGGAGCTGGTGCCCGGCGAGAGGCTGGCGATGGTGGGCCCCTCGGGTGCCGGGAAGTCGACCCTGGGCCGCCTGATCGCGGGCATCAATCCGCCCACGTCCGGTGCCGTCACCGTGGGCGGTGTCCCCCTGGTGGACCTGCCCGTCGAGGAACTGCGCCGCGAGGTGGCCCTGGTGACCCAGGAGCACCACGTGTTCGTGGGGACGCTGGCGGACAACCTTCGCCTGGGCAAGGAGGATGCGCGCGACGACGAGCTGCTGGCCGCCCTGGAGGATGTCGGCGCCTCTTCCTGGTTCTCCGCGCTGGAGGCCGGGCTGGACACCGAGCTGGGCTCGGGCGGCCACGCGCTGACGCCGTCCCAGGCTCAGGAGCTTGCCCTGGCACGCCTGGTCCTGGCGGATCCGCACACCCTGGTGCTGGATGAGGCCACGAGTCTCATCGACCCGCAGGCGGCCCGGAGCGTGGAGCGATCACTGGGTGCCGTGCTGAGCGGCCGGACCGTGGTGGCCATCGCCCACCGCCTGCACACCGCTCACGACGCGGACCGTGTGGCCGTGGTGGAGGACGGCCGGATCACCGAACTGGGCAGCCATGACGAGCTCCTGGCGCTGAACGGCTCCTACGCCGCACTGTGGAAATCCTGGCGCAGCGAATAAGCGCGCGGCTTCCGGGGGTGAATCCTCGCGGTGTTTCCTGAGTGGTTCTCAAGATGAGGCGTTTTCCCCGCCGTCGTGGACCGTCTCTGCACGTCAACAGCGGGCACGGTCCACAGCGGCGGGGAAATGACCGCAGAAGGTGGCAACGGGCCGCAGCACAACGCCGCCGGCGAGGGCTCAGTGGTCGAAGAACACCAGCGAGGTGTTGATGAGTTCGGCGATGACCTCAGGGTCGTGGGCCCGGCGCAGGGACTCCCGGTAGCTCTCCTTGGAGAGTGAACGGGCCAGTGTCGCCAGAACTTCAAGGTGCTCCGAGAAGGACTGCGCCGGGGTGGCGATGAGCAGCACCAGGTTGGCCGGGCCGTCGGCCGCACCGAAGTCGAGGGCATGCCCATACTTGGTCACGCCGACGGCGATGGACGGCTGGGTGACGTACTCGCTGCGAGCGTGGGGCAGCCCGATACCGCCCGGCAACCCGGTGGCCAGCTGGTGCTCGCGCGCGTTCACGCTGGCCAGGAAACCTTCCAGATTGGACACCCGTCCCGATTCGAAGAGCCGCTGAGCCAGCTGGGCCGCGGCGTCCTCCCGGTCCGTGGCTTCCATTTCCAGGATGACCATGCCGGGCAGTGTGAGCTCAGCGTCATAGCGGTTCAGGTCCTCAGCCACGGGGCGTCCTTTCAGTCAACGTTCGGTCGCGGTGGACCCGCATCGCTGCGGGCCACCACTGGACGACGCCTCCAGGCATCGTCCTCAGCGGAGCGGGATGATGTCATCCACTCCGATACGCGCCGCATCAGCGGATTCATCGTCCGGCTGCTCCTGCGACAGGCGTTCGGCCTCCACCCTGGCCAGATAGTGCTTGATCTCGCTTTCCTCCTGGACGGGGCTCCATCCGAGCACCTCGCCCATGAGGCGTGCCACCACGGGCACTGCAGAGACGCCACGGTCCCAGGACTCGATGGAGATCCGGGTCCTGCGGGTCAGGACATCATGCACATGCCGGGCGCCTTCATGCGTGGTTGCGAAAACCACTTCGGCACCCAGATAATCATCCGCTCCCGGCAGCGGTTCCGCCAACTCGGGACGTTCGCGGATCAGGTCCAGGAGTTCCTGCGTCTCGGAACCGTAGCGGTTCAGCAGGTGCTCCACCCGGGCCACGTGCACGCCGGCCTCGTCAGCGCTGCGGTGCCGGCGGTTCCAGGCCGCCTTGTAGCCTTCGGCGCCGAGGAGGGGGATGCCGTCGGTGCAGCTGGGCGCCACCCGGTCATCGAGTCCACGCACGGCCTCGTCCACGGCGTCCTTGGCCATGACGCGATAGGTGGTCAGCTTGCCGCCGGCCACCACCACCAGGCCAGGCACGGGGTGAGCCACCACATGTTCGCGGGAGAGCTTGGCGGTGGAGTCGTTCTCCCCGGCCAGGAGGGGGCGCAGACCGGCGTAGACGCCCTCCACGTCTTCCCTGGTCAGGGGGCGTTTGAGCACCTTGTTGACGTGTTCCAGCACGTAGTCGATGTCCTTGCTGGAAGCTGCCGGGTGCGCCTTGTCCAGCTTCCAGTCCGTGTCCGTGGTGCCGATGATCCAGTGCCGTCCCCAGGGGATGACGAACAGGACGCTCTTCTCGGTGCGGAGGATCAGGCCCACCGTCGACTGGAAGCGGTCACGCGGGACCACCAGGTGGATGCCCTTGGACGCGCGGACCTTGAGCTGTCCGCGGTCGGTGACCAGGGCCTGTGTCTCGTCCGTCCACACACCGGTGGCGTTGACCACCTGCCGCGCACCGACGTCGAAGGTGCTGCCATCCTCCATGTTCTCCAGACGCGCACCCACCACGCGTTCGCCTTCACGGAGGAACTCCACCACTTTCATGCGGTTGACGGCGTGGGCTCCGTAGCTCGCGGCCGTGCGGACGATGTTGACCACCAGGCGTGCATCGTCCACCTGGGCGTCGTAGTACCTGATGGAACCCACCATGGCGTCGTCCTTCAGGCTCGGAGCGGCCTTGAGGGTGCCTCGTCTGGTGAGGTGCTTGTGCATGGGGACCCCGCGGGCGTTTCCGCTGGTCATTCCCAGGGTGTCGTAGAGCAGGATGCCGGTGCCGACGTAGGGGCGTTCCACGAACCTCTTGGAGAGCGGATACAGGAACGGCACGGGGCGGACCAGGTGCGGGGCGATCCGCTGGATGAGCAGGCCACGTTCCTGGAGTGCCTCCGTGACCAATGCGAAGTCCAGCATCTCCAAGTACCGGAGTCCTCCGTGGATGAGCTTGGACGAGCGGGAGCTGGTGCCCGAGGCCCAGTCGCGCTGCTCCACGATGCCCACCTTGAGCCCTCGGGTCACGGCGTCGAGGGCGGCTCCCGCGCCCACCACACCACCGCCCACGATCAGGATGTCCAGCTCCTGGCCGGGCTCGGTGGTCTTTTTCAGTGCCTCAATGGAACGTTCACGCTGTTCCGGACCGAGGACCTTGTTGCTGGCGTTCTGGCTCATGAAAGCCTCCCGAGATGCGTGGCTAAGACTTGGTTCCACCCTAGTCTTTCGGCGGCTCCTTGGGCAGGGGCGAATTGGTTCGGCAGGCACCGGCTGTTGAGGCCCTCCCCTGGCCGGCAGTTCCCGCTCCCCCTCGTGCTGAACTCGCTATCGGGGGTCTGAACTCGCTGCCAGGTGTAGCGAGGTCAGACCCCCGATAGCGAACTCGGCGCACGCGGCAAGAGCCCGGAAAGGAAAACGACGACGGCGCGGCCCCCACTCGGGAGGCCGCGCCGTCGTCGTACATCGTGACTCCTGCTACTCGCAGGCGACCCCGTCACCATCGCGGTCCAGCTTCCGGCTGTAGCCCGGCTGGCCGGCGCGGATCGGGGCCGCTCCCGCGGCCCTGACCGCCGCGCAGTTGGCGTAGTACGTGGATCCTGGATCAGCGGGCGCAGGGTTGTTCTGAGGCGCCTCCGGAACGAAGCGGCGAGGAGTCTGCTCCACGGGGGCTTGCGCCTTCGTGGCTTCTGCGGCAGCCTGCTGCGCAGCAGCCTCCGCTGCGGCTTTCTCCAGCTCAGCAGCGGCCGCCTTCTGACGGGCCGCTTCTTCGGCCTTCTTGCGCGCTGCGTCGGCCGCCGCCTTCGCAGCAGCCTTCGCCGTGGCGATCTCGGCCTGAGTCTGGCGCACCTGCGATGCCGTCATCCACAATGCCTTGCCCGCCTTGTCCTTGAAACACAGCAAGGCGGGATCCGCGGCAAGATATTTTTCACCGACCGTCCGGCATACCTCGCCGGAGCGGTACAAGGCGACCGTGACCGTTTCGGTGGCGGTCGGGCAGGCTGTCGCCACCGCAGACTCGGTTCCTGCAGCCGCCGCGGGTTCCACACCGGCGGTGGCGGTCACCGTGACCGTGGGCGCCGGGCTTGGGCAGGACGCGGAGGGCGCGGCGGAAGACGGCGGCCCGCCGGCTTTCACCACCGTTGCGGAACATCCCGTCAGGAAGACGGATGCCCCGAGGAGCAGGGCCACAGCCCGGGCCAGGCCCACGGGTCTCGGGCTTGCTTCACGATTCGAGGCGTGAAAACTCAGCATGACTCAATCCCCCAAAGAAAGTGTGATGACAGAGGAAAACTACCCCGTCCGAAGGGAAACCGGAAATCATCGCAGTCACCGATTCGTCATCGACGAGTGACTGTTTTCCTTCGGCAGGATTCTGAGGAATTCGTCCGGCCATTCCTCACTCGATACGCTGGATCCATGCCCTTGCGGACCTCAAAGAAGAACAACGACGACAGACAGTACCGCGTCGAGGAAATGCGGGACAGCGTGGAGATCCTCGCCCCGCTGGAGCTGGTTTGGGACCTCCTCAGACCTGTGGAGTATGCGTCACTGCTGGTGCCGGGCGTCATCCATGGGTTCCGGGTTCCATCCACGCCGGAAGGCGTCGGCGAGATTCAATGTGTGCTGGGCGTCCACGCGGGAAAGGAGATCTTTTCCGCGTGCGAAATCACAGAAGAGGTTCCACTCCGGAAATTGGCCAGCCGCAGCTGGGGTCAGACCGGACCGCAAGAGCGTTATGAACTCCGGCTGGAACCCACGGAGAAGGGCACATTCCTGGAGAGGATCTGCACTCATCACCACCGTAGGTTTTCGCTGGTCTCCGCGGGCGCCTGCCGGGACCAGCACCGTGCGGTCCACCAGCGGGAGTTCCAGCGGATCCAGGAGCTGCTGGACGGCGGCTGGCTGCCCGAGCCCAGCGCCTGAAGCAGGATGGCGGTCCAGACCGCCGGTTGGGGCCCGCAGCCCGATGGTGAACCTCAGGCTCATCGCTCAACAGCCCTCACGGAAAAGGGCACCCGATACCCACCCCGGCCGGCAGCCATCTCCCCCTCGTGCTGAACTCGCTATCGGGGGTCTGAACTCGCTGCCAGGTGTAGCGAGGTCAGACCCCCGATAGCGAACTCGGCGCACGCGGCAAGGGCCCGGGAAGGAAAACGACGACGGCGCGGCCCTCACTCGGGAGGCCGCGCCGTCGTCGTGCGTATCAGCGGGTGCGGGCCGGCTCAGTGCCGGGGGCGCACCACGACGTCCACGCGCTGGAACTCCTTGAGGTCCGAGTAGCCCGTGGTCGCCATGGACCGGCGCAGCGCGCCGATCAGGTTGGAGGTGCCGTCGGTGTGGTGGCCCGGCCCGAAGAGGACCTCCTCCATCGGTCCGACGGTGCCCATCTGGACCCGGTCCCCACGAGGGATCTCCGGGTGGTGAGCCTCGGCACCCCAGTGCCAGCCCTTGCCCGGGGCCTCTTCGGCGCGGGCCAGAGCGGAACCCAGCATCACGGCGTCGGCGCCCATGGCGATGGCCTTGACGATGTCGCCCGAGGTGCCCATGCCGCCGTCGGCGATGACGTGCACGTAGCGCCCGCCGGACTCGTCCAGGTAGTCACGGCGCGCGGCGGCCACATCGGAGATGGCCGAAGCGAGCGGCGAGTGGATGCCGAGAGCGCGGCGGGTCGTGGTGGTGGCGCCACCACCGAAGCCCACCAGCACACCGGCCGCACCGGTGCGCATGAGGTGCAGTGCCGGGGTGTACCCGGCGGCGCCGCCCACGATCACGGGGACGTCCAGCTCATAGATGAACTGCTTGAGGTTCAGCGGTTCCGTGGTCTTGGAGACGTGCTCGGCGGAGACGGTGGTGCCGCGGATCACGAAGATGTCGACGCCTGCGGCCACGACCGTCTTGTAGAACTCCTGCGTGCGCTGCGGCGTGAGGGAACCCGCCACCGTGACGCCGGCGGCACGGATCTCCGCAAGACGCTGGGTGATGAGTTCGGCCTGGATGGGAGCCTGGTAGATCTCCTGAAGGGTCCGGGTCACCAGCTCGCTCGGGGACTCCTGCTGCAGCTCGGCGATACGGTCCAGCTGAGCCTGCGGATCCTCGAAGCGGGTCCAGAGGCCCTCCAGGTCCAGCACGCCCAGGCCACCGAGCTCACCGAGACGGATGGCCGTGGACGGGGACATCACCGAGTCCATGGGGGCGGCGATCACCGGCATGTCGAACTTGTAGGCGTCGATCTGCCAGGACACGCTCACGTCCTGCGGGTCACGGGTCCGGCGGTTGGGGATGATCGCGATGTCATCGAGTCCATACGCACGGCGTCCGCGCTTCCCACGGCCAATCTCAATCTCGTAAGTCACGGGTTCAACTCTATCGTGAAGCGGGTTCCGGACGGATTGCGTCGCTCAGGCGAGAACGATCGCGGCTTCCGGAGTGGCCACCCGGAAGCTGAACGTCTCCTGCAGGTACAGTTCCACGGTCTCGGCCGAGTGATTCGAGTAGCCCACGGCCAGATCCTCGCCGCTCTCCAGGATGAAGTCCCCTCCCCGCAGGCTCAGCACCACTGCTGAGTTGATGCCCGGGGTCCACTGAACGGGACCTTCCAGAATCCGCTGCAAGTGGGTGAGGAGAGGCGAACCGCCCATGTCATTGCCACCGGTGGCGTTCACCCAGGCGTCGTAGCCGAGTGCCAGACCGTAGGGGCCGCCGATGCCGGCGTTCTTCAGCGCCGCCACCGCAGCGGCGACGTGCACGGCCAGACGGCGGGGGTCGTCGCCCGCCTGGATCGGGGCATGCGGAGTGGCCTCGGCGATCCCGGTGATGCCCAGTTCCTCCCAGCCGTCGAAGACCGCGGAGTTCTCCACACCGGCGATCTTCCGGGCGGCGGCGTCCAGCGAGTCGAAGTCCACATCGACCGCTCCGCGGGTGGCGGCGTCGAGCTCTTCCCGGGACATGGAGAAGCCGGCACGCACCTCCGCCAGAGGCAGGACCTTCCGCGAGCGGGCGATCACTCCGTCAGCCGGCGCCGACAGCACGGGACCCACACGGCCGGTGGACGTGGCCGAATGCTGCCAGCCCAGAGGCCCTGCGAAGTCGACCAGACGGCGGGCGCCCAGGGCCGCGGACAGCCGGGTCTTCGCCTCGTCATCGATCATCGCCCAGGTGTCCTGGGTGATGGGAGCGTGTTCGCGCAGCAGGTGGTTCATGGCTGGTCCTTTCGACGGGCGTGCGGGAGGTGGTCAGGAGGTGGGGACACTCTTGAGAGAGCCGATCCCCAGGGAACCTGTGGTGGCTTCCCGGGCGGCTTGGGAATCAGCCTGCCCCGCGAGCGCGGAGGAGGCCTGTGCCGGCTCCGGGGACCCCGCCGCAGCCGCAGCGGCAGTGTCCCCGAGAGCTGCCAGCATCGCAGCGGCCGGGACGAAGAACGCAGTGCCGGTCTCCGCCGTCGAGAAGTCCAGAAGACGGTCGTGGAGCCCGGGCGGGTCGCCGATGAACATGCGTTCCAGCATCTTCTCGATCACCCACAGGTGGCGGGAGTACCCGATGAAGTAGGTGCCGAAGGCGCCGGAACCCGGCGAGCCGAACGGCATGTTGTCCCGGACGATGTCATGCTCCCCGGCCTCATCGGTGATGGTGGCGAGGGTCTTGTGGGATTTCTGGCCGCTCACAGCGTCATCCAGTTCCACGTTGTCGGCCTTGGTCCGGCCGATGATCTGCTCCTGCTGTTCCGTGCTCAGACCCTGCCAGGCGCTCAGCGGGTGCAAGTACTTCTGCACCACGACATAGCTGCCGCCGGCGAAATCCGGGTCCTCCTCCCCCACCAGCGCGGACTCGGGCAGATCGGGGCCGACGGGGTTGGCGGTGCCGTCGATGAAGCCCAGCAGGTCACGTGCGTCGAAGTACCGGAACCCGGAGACCTCGTCCACGGTACTGACCGATGCCCCGAGCGCGCTGAGCAACAGCCGCTCCAGTTCGAAGCAGAGGTCCTGACGGTCCGAACGGATATGGAAGAGCAGGTCACCCGGTGTGGAGACCGCGGTGTGTGCGGCTCCGGCGATCTCACGGAACGGGTGCAGCTCCGTGGGCCGGGGCAGACCGGACAGGGCACCCCAGATCCGGTCCCCGATCCCCACCGTGCAGGAGAGCCGCCCGTTCAGGTCCCGGAAGCCCACGGTCTTCACCAGGCCCTCCAGATCCGAGATGACGTCCCGGACCGTGTCCAGCGCATCCGGGCTCTCCGCCACGGAAAGCACCAGGAAGATGGCGGAACGGGTCAGCGGGCCATCCACATTCTGGGTGATGGAACCGGAGGTGAAGCCACCTCCGGGGGGCAGGCTGTGCGCCGTCACCGGCGCGCCCCGGTCTGCCTGCGATGCGCCCCGGGGCGAGGGTCCACGTCCGTCTTCTGAGCCATGTCCGACATATCCCCAACACTAACAGCGAGCCTCCCCCGGCAGGCCACCGTTATCCCAGGCCAGCGAACGTTAAACCCTGAGTTCGGAGCCGGGGCCGTTTGACCGCCACCGTTGGATGGGCACTCCTCCCCATCGCGTCCGGCGGCCCGAAAGTCTAGGCTGGCGAAGACGAGTGGTATCCCACTAAGGAGGAGGATCCATGGCCCCGGGCTTTTACGGCGCCGACATCGAGCAGCTGAAGGCGCTGTCCAAGTCGATGGGTCTGTCCGGCTCACGTCTGAGGAACACGGAGATGCAGGTGAACAGCCTGGTCTCCGGAGTCGCCTGGAAAGGTGAGGACGGCGAGCGCTTCCGGCGGGAGTGGAGCGGCACCCTGCGCCCCATGCTGCACAAGGCGTCGCAGTCTCTCAGCGACGCCTCGAAGATGCTGCTCACGCAGGCCGACGAACAGCAGAGCGCCAGCACCAACGGCGGTTCCGTGGGTGGCGGCCCGGGCGGAGCCGGCCCCGGCGGATCCGGGGGCCCCGGGGGCCCGGCCGGTCCTGGCACTCCTGACGCCCCCACCGGACTGGAAGGAATCCTGTCCGTGGCCGGCAGCCCCGAATGGTGGACCGGCAATGCCCTGGTCACCGGCGCGGGCCTCTACACGGACAATCTCCTGGCCACCATGGCCAAGGGCGGCCTGGTCACCGAGCTGACCAAGTGGCCGTGGCTGAGCGCCCAGTACGGAATGGCGGCCGAGGCCGGGTACGTCAAGGGCACGCAACTCCTCAACGGGACGTCCATGCTCGGCCGCCTCTCCGGTGGGCTCGGCGTGGTCACCGGCGGTTTGCAGCTCACCCAGGGCATCGCGACCGGCAACACCGGCATGGCGGTCGACGGCGGCATCTCCACCCTGCTCGCGGCCGGCAGCTTCATCCCGGGAGCCGGGCCGTTCTTCGCCGTGGCGGGCATCGCGTGGGGCGGCCTCGGGCTGCTGGCCACCAACCTCGGCTACGGCTCGGCCTCGGAGATGGTGGTCGACGGGGCCAAGCACGTCTGGGAGGGCACCAAGAATGTGGCGAACGCCGTCGCTGACGGAGCCAAGAACACGGTGGACGCGGTGGCGGACGGAGCCAAGAAGGTCTGGGGCTGGCTCACCTGATGACCCGACTTCCCTAGACTGAGACCCAGAACCGTCGACACGAAGGCTGCCATGACCACCACCACCCCAGACGACGCACCCCTGCTCATCACCGAGCACGAACTGATCGCCCTCATCGCCCTGGCCGGAACGCCGAGTGCCCTCAAGTGCCAGTCCATGTTCCGCCTGGACCACGCTGCGGGCGCTCCCCTGGAACAGGCCGGCGTGGCCACCCTGCTGGAGCGCGGCCTCATGACCGTGGAACAGGACAGCCTGCTTCCCACCGGGCCGGCCGTGGCCGTCACCGGTGTGCTGGCGAACTCCGACGCCTGGCTGGAAGCCGCCCTGGTCACCCCGGAGTCCGACCATGTGTACTTCCTCTTCGGAGCGGCCGACGGCGCGCTGGTCCTCAGCCTGAGCAAGTACGGGGTTCACGAACTGCGCCCCCTGGTCAGCTCGGACGGCATGTTCACCACGGCGGTGCAGATGGTGAACTTCTACCTCGGCACGGCACCCGACGGGCTGCCCGCCGCCGCGACCCTGCGCCGGCACTTCGCCGACGGCTCTTTCAAATCCGTGAACGTCAAGGCCGACCCTGACGGCTCGCTGTCCCTGGCGCTCGGAGAGGGCGAGAACCTCCCGTCCACGCCGCTCGTGAAAGACGATCTGGATGCGCGCCTGCGCGAGGGCCTCGGTCTCTGACATCGCATGACCTCCCACTACCCCGCTCCGCTGGAGCAGCCCTCTCATCCACTGGACCACTGGCTGGATCCGGAACTCACCCGGCTGAGCCCACCGAATTCTCCGTCCCGGCTGCGACAGCTGGCTGATGCCCAGGGCACCCTGGCGGCCGGCTGGAGCAGCGCGATCGGCACCGGACCGTTGCTGCTCCTTGCCGGAGGGTTCACCACCGCCATGACGGGCAACCCCGCCGCCGTTCTGGTGCTCGGCATTCTGGGAGCCGCCCTCCTGGCGCTGGGGCTGTTGTTCTGGAAGCGGACCCGCTCGGTTCTGCCTGACACGTCCCGCACCCTGGTCTCACGCGGTCCGGGTTCGGCCCGCGGCGGTCTGGTCATGGCCGCCGTACTGGCCGTGCTGCTGGGCGGAATCCTGGCCGCCGCGGCCCCGGGAATCGCTTCCCGGGGTGTCGGCACGGCGACGGGACTGGCGGGCGCCTACATCCTGTTCGTGCTGCTGCTCGTGACCTGCATCGTGATCCCCTCGTCCGTGCTGGGCCGCGCTCGGGAATCCTTCCGCCGCCGGGCCCAGCCGGGGCAGCCCTTGCGCGCAGCCCTGGAAGCGGATCTCGCCACGTGGCGCGACCCCGTGGGCAACGCGAGCTACGGGCCCCTCTGAGCCGAGCAGGCACGGCCTTTGCCGCCTCACCGAGGCGGACACCACCTACTGAACGACGACGGCGGTGGCGCACCTCGCGAGGTGCGCCACCGCCGTCGTCGTCATGGCCGGTTCCTGCCGTGCCGGGCGGCTGCTCAGCCCCGCTTCGCGCCCTTCGCCACCCCGGCCTCAGCGAGCGCTTTCCGGCGCTGTGGGGCCAGCGCCACGGCGAGACCGACGACCGCCACCACCATGCTGAGCACGAGACCCGGGCGGAATTGGGCGAGCATGGCTGCGGCGTCGTGCGTCGGGGAGCCGCCGTGCGCGCCGGAGGTGACGATCGCCGTCGTGACCGCCAGAACCAGTGCCGCGCCCACCTGGGTGCTCGACTGGATGAGACCGGCGGCCAGGCCCTGCTCGTCATCGTGGATGCCGGCCGTCGCCTGCACGTTGATGGCCGGGAAGCCGAGGGCGAAGCCGACGCCCAGCAACAGGACCGAGGGCAGGACGTCCACCACGTAGTTGATGTCCGGGCCGATCCGCAGGAACCAGGCGTAGCCGGCCGTCAGGGCCGTCAGGCCCACCACGATCAGGCGGGTGGCGCCGAAACGGTCGATCAGCTTGTCCGCGAACGGCGCGCTGCTGACCACCAGGAGGCCAGCGGGCAGCAGGGCCAGAGCCATCGACAGCGGTGCCCAGCCGAGAACTGACTGCAGGAACAGCGTGACGATGAACTGGAAGCTCAGGTAGGAGCCGAAGAGAGCCACGGCCGCCAGATTGGCACGGGCCACCCAGCCCTCACGGAGGATGCCGAAACGGATCAGTGGATGGCGGGTGCGGGTCTCGATCAGGCCGAAGAGCGCCAGCACCACCACGGACAGGACGAAGCCACCGATGGTGAACGGCGACAGCCAGCCCGAGTCCGGCGCCTGGACCACCGTGAACACCAGCCCGAGCATGCCCACGGCCAGCGTCAGGGCGCCCCAGATGTCATGGCCGCCTTCGGCCGCGGGCCGGTCCCGCGGGATGAAGCGCAGCGCCATGAGCAGCACCACGGCTGCCACCGGCACCGAGACCAGGAACGTCCAGCGCCAGCTCAGCTCGGTCATGAAGCCGCCCACCACCAGGCCGAGGGAGTATCCGCTGGCTCCGAAGGTGGCGTAGATGGAGATGGCCTTGTTCCGGGCGGGACCCTCGACGAAGTTGGTGGTGATGATGGAGAAGCCGGCCGGGGCGGTGAAGGCGGCGGCCAGACCCTTGATGAAGCGGGTGGCGATCAGCAGGGTGGGATCGCTGACCAGGCCGCCCAGCAGGGAGGCGAGCCCGAAGACGCTCAGCGCCACCAGGAACACCTTGCGGCGTCCCAGCAGGTCCGCCATCCGGCCGCCCAGGAGCAGGAGGGCTCCGTAGCCCAGGACATAGGCGGAGACGATCCACTGGAGGGAGCCGGTGCCGAGACCGAGCTCCTGGCCGATGGAGGGAAGGGCGACACCCACCATGGAGACGTCCAGGCCGTCGAGGGCCAGGACGATGCAAAGGGTCACGAGGAGCAGCCAGGTACGGCGGCTCCAGAGAAGGTCGGCGACAGCCAGGCCGGGCGCCGGGGTGGTCCGGGTCCCGGCCCCTGTCACGGGGGCTGCGGTCAGTGTGCTTCCTGAATCCATGGCAACAACTTATATGACGCATCATCGAATGACAAGGAAAATGTTTCCATGGAAAAATATTCCGTCATGGACTAAAATGGCTGCATGTCAACAACAGACGCGGCAGCACTCGTGGAGCAATGGCGCTCCGTGCAGAACTGCTATCTCAAGACCTCCAACACTCTGGACCGCGAGCTGGCCTCGCATTTCGGCATCGGGCTCAACGACTTCGAGACCCTGGACCTCCTCGCCGAATACGGGGACGCAGAGTGCCGCATGAAGGACCTCACCCAGGTCTCCCCCATGACCCAGAGCGCCCTGAGCAAGATCGTGGACCGGCTGGAGAAGGCCGGCTACGTCCACCGCTCGGCCTGCTCCGATGACCGCCGGTCCCTCGTGGTGGGCCTGACCGACGCCGGCGCGCAGCTGCACGAGGACGCCGCCAAGGTGCACCGCGAGGTCCTGCAAAGCAGCCTGGCTCCGGCCCTCCCCACCGGGGACGACCAGCCCGCTCGCGTTCACCCGTGAACACACCGAGGCCGCCGGATACCAGGTCCGGCGGCCTCGGCCGTCTGTTCGCAGGAGGAATCCGTTCGCGGGAAGTCGTGGGAAGGGGCCTCAATCAGGCTCAGACGGAGGACGCCACGGACTCCTGACCCAGCGGTATCACGTGCGGCCGGCCCTCCGTCGGCTCGGTCACCACCTGGGCCCGGAGCCCGAAGACCTCCCACAGGAGTTCAGGCGTCACCACCTCGGACGGCGCCCCCTGGGCCATGATCACCCCGTCCTTCATGGCCACGATCCGGTCCGAGTAGCGTGCGGCCAGCGAGATGTCATGCAGCACCATCACCACGGTGCGGCCCAGTTCCCGGTTCAGGCGGCGCACCAGTTCCAGAACCTCCACCTGATGCGCCAGGTCCAGATAGGTGGTGGGCTCGTCGAGGAGCAGCAGATCGCTCTCCTGCGCCAGGGACATGGAGATCCAGGCCCTCTGCCGCTGGCCGCCGGACAGGTCCTCCAGCGCCACCTCAGACAGATCGGTGATGTCCGTGGCTTCCAAAGCCGCTGCCACCGCGGCCTCGTCCCCCACAGAGAACTGCTGGTACCACTTCTGCCGGGGGTGGCGGCCCCGCGTGACAAGCTCCGTGACCGTCAGTCCGCTCGGCGCCAACGGGGTCTGCGGCAGCACCGCCATCCGCAGAGCCAGCTCACGCTGCGGGAACGCCGCGATGTCCCGCCCCTCCAGCAGCACCCGGCCCTGCTGAGGCTTGAGCAAGCGGCACAGCCCCTTCAGGAGCGTCGACTTCCCGCAGCCGTTGGGACCGATCACCGTGGTCACACTGCCGCGATCCAAGGCCAGGTCCAGGCCCCGCACCACGGTCCGCCCGTCAAACCCGAGGCTCAGCCCGGAGGCTGCCAAAATGGGCTGGTTCATGAGGTCCTCCTCTGGGAGCGGAGCACCAGCGCGATCAGCACGGGTGCCCCGAGAACGGTGGTCAGAACGCCCACGGGGAGCGCCTGCGGCAGGACGAACCCCGCCACGAGATCAGCGACGACGACGAAGCAGGCCCCCAGCAGCGCGGTCACTCCCAGCGGGGCCACCACGGTTCCGGTCACCTGCCGGGCGGCCAGCGGGCAGACGAGGGCCACGAACGCCACGGGCCCGGCCAGGACGGTCCCCACCGCGGCCAACAGCACGGCCAGGAGCAGCAGCAGCGGCCTGGTCCACCGCAACGGCAGGCCAAGGCTCCGGGCGGTGTTGTCATCGAAGGAGCCGAGCAGCAGCCAGCGGGCCACGAAGGCGCTGATCAGCAGCAGGGGAAGGGCCACCACCGTGACCGGCGAGACCGTGTCCCAGTCCTTGCCGTTGAGTGAACCGCTCATCCAGGTCAGAGCCTGGCCGGCATTGGTGACATCACCCAGCGTCAGGAGCCAGGTCACCATGCTGGTGGCCACGGCCGTGGCACCCAGACCCACCAGAACCATCCGGTTGCTGTCCAGGACGTCGCTGCCCCGCTTCACGGCCAGGAGGAACACTCCCCCGCCGAACAGCAGCGCGCCCAAGCCTGCGGCGAGCGGAAGCCCCACGGCCGCCGCGGCGCCACTCAGGCCGCCGGCTCCGCCTCCGGCCAGAACCAGTACGGCCACCGCTCCCAACGAGGCCCCGGCCGTCACCCCCAGGATCTCCGGCGTGGCCAGAGGATTCCTTGCCACGTTCTGCGTCAATGCACCGGACACCGCCAGACAGGCACCCGCCACGGCGCCGGCGACGGTCCGGGGCAGGCGGAAGTCCTGGACCTGCAGGATCAGCCGGGAGGGAGCCCCGGGGCCACCGGACAGCCCGGTCAGGACCTCTCCGAACGCCAGGGGCCTGCCGGCGAACATGAGATGGGCCAGCACGGCGAGCAGCAATACGAGCACGGCGCAGCCGCCCACCAACAGGGCACGCGGCCGGAGGACGAAGGAGGCCTGCCCGATTCTGAGAACCCAGCCCCTCACAGTGTCACCAGCTTCTTCCGCCGCGCCAGATAGATGAAGAACGGCCCGCCCAGCACGGCCAGAAGCACACCCACGGGCAGCTCACCGGGCCGGGCGACCACGCGTCCAGCGGTGTCCGCGATGAGGAGCACCGCCGCGCCCAGCACCGCACTGACCGGGACCTGCCAGCGATAGTCCAGGCCCACCAGCCACCGGGTCATATGCGGCACCAGGAGTCCGGCGAAGGCGATGGGGCCGGCCAGGGTCACCGCACAGGCCGCCAGCACGGCCACGGCCGCCACTCCGAGCGTCCGTGATCTCCGGACATCGACGCCCAGAGAAGCAGCGGTCTCCTCCCCCAGGGCCAAAGCGTTGAGAGAGCCGATATTCAGGGCGGCCAGGGCGAGTCCCACGAGGATGAAGGGGAGAATGCTGAGCAGCATCCCGCCCCGGACCGCGATGGAGCCCAGCTGCCAGAACCGCAGGGTGTCCAGCGCGGCGTCGTTGCTCAGGACGATCGCGGACACCAGACCTCCGGCCAGCGCCGTCACGGCCGCACCTGCCAGGACGAGGGTGACGGTGGTGACCCCGTGACGGCTGGCCGAGCCCACCGTGAAGACCAGGGCGCTGGCGGCCAGAGCGCCGAGGAAGGCCAGGACGGCCTGAGCGGGCGCGGCCTCCAGGACCGCTCCGCCAAGGAGCGAGCCAGCCACCACGGCCAAGGCGGCCCCGGAATAGATCCCCAGCAGGCCCGGATCCGCGATCGGGTTCCTGGTGTGGGCCTGAGTCAGGCACCCCGCGACCCCCAGGCACGCGCCCACGGCCAGTCCGTTGAGGGTCCGTGGCCAGCGCAGTTCCCGGACGGCCACATCGGCCACCGAGCCGTCGGGAGTGAAGACCGCGTGCCACAGATCGGCCGGGCTGGTCTCCAGACCTCCGATCATCACGCTGAGCAGCAGCGCTGCGGCGAGTGCGATTCCGGCGAGCAGAAAACCCTGCCCCGGCCTGCGCCGTCGCGCTTCCGGATGCCGGGTGGCAGGCAGCACCGCTGTGCTCACAGAACCCCCAGAGGTAAATAGGGAACAGAAATTGCGCGTATTCAAGCAACGCCGCTACAGTCTACTTGATGGTTAAAGTAAGCCTTGCCTTAGCCATATTTTTCTGCGTGACTGGCCTGCTGCGCGGTTCACTCCCCCAAACCCCAGAGGTGAATCACCCATGATCCGATCCCGTCTGACACGGCGCTCCGCCCTCGCCGCGGCAGCAGCCACCACACTGCTCGCCCTGACCGCCTGTGGCGGCGGCGCCAGTGCCCCGGCGAGCAGTGCCGCGGGTGACGCGCAGTTCCCGAAGACGATCGAACACGCGATGGGCAGCACCACCATCGAGACCAAGCCGGTCCGCGTGGCCACACTCGATGCCAGCTACACGGACGCAGCCCTGGCTCTCGGCGCTGAAATCGCCGGCTACACCATCTACCGCAAGGGCGACACGAGCTTCCCCGAGTACCTGGGCGATGTCAGCAGCCAGACCAAGGACGCCGTGGACGTCGGTTCCCTGGCCGAGCCGAGCCTGGACAAGATCCTGGACGCCAAGCCCGATCTGATCGTCTCCGCCAAGGTCCGCCACGAGGCCCTCTACGGCCAGCTGAGCAAGATCGCACCGACCATCTTCTCCACCACCACCGGTCCCACCTGGAAGCAGAACATCGTGATGCTCGGTGACGCACTGGGCAAGAAGGACCTTGCTGAGAAGCTCATCTCCGACTACGAGGCACGCGCCAAGAAGGTCGGCGCCGAGATCCTGGCCAAGAAGCCAGGTCTGACCTACTCCTACGTGCGCTTCGCCGGCGAGGACACCGCGCGCCTCTACTCCACCACCTCCTTCTTCGGCGAGATCATGAAGGACGCCGGGATCCCCCGCCCGGCCGGACAGCCGGATTCCAAGGACACCATCTTCACCGAGCTCTCCCAGGAGAAGCTGACCGAAGCCGAAGCCGGGCTGATCGTCACCAGCGCCACCACCTCGGGTGGCGACAAGGCCGTCGCCCTGAAGCAGAAGTTCATGGCCAACCCGCTGTGGAAGTCCCTCAAGGGAGAGGTCTTCGAGGCCGATGACCGGGTCTTCGCCACCTCCGTCAGCCTGCAAGGCGCCAACGCCGTGCTGACCACCCTGGCCGAGAAATACGGCGTGGACCCGCAGCTTCCCGCCAAGGGCTGATCCCGGCTCCCGCATTCCGCGAGAGTAGCGGGTCCGGAAGCCACACACGACGACGGCGGCGGGTCACCTTCCCAGGTGACCCGCCGCCGTCGTCGTTCGGTCAGCTCAGCATTCCGCCGGCTCAGCGCGAGGTGTAGTTCGGCGCCTCGACCGTCATCTGGATGTCGTGCGGGTGGCTCTCCTTGAGCCCGGCCGGGGTGATGCGGACGAACTTGCCACGGGCCTTCAGCTCGGCGATGTTCGGGGAACCCACGTAGAACATGGTCTGCCGCAGGCCACCCACCAGCTGGTAGGCCACGGAGGACAGCGGGCCACGGTAGGCCACCCGGCCCTCGATGCCCTCGGGGATCAGCTTGTCGTCACCGGAGACGTCCGCCTGGAAGTAACGGTCCTTCGAGTACGAGGTGTTCTTGCCGCGGCTCTGCATGGCGCCGAGGGAGCCCATGCCACGGTAGCTCTTGTACTGCTTGCCGTTGACGAAGATCAGATCGCCCGGGGACTCGGCGCAACCGGCCAGCAGTGATCCGAGCATGACCGTGTCGGCGCCGGCGACCAGTGCCTTGCCGATGTCGCCCGAGTACTGCAGACCACCGTCTGCGATCAGCGGGACGCCTGCCGGGATGGCGGCCTTGGCGGATTCGTAGATGGCCGTGATCTGCGGGACGCCCACGCCGGCCACCACGCGGGTGGTGCAGATGGAGCCCGGGCCCACGCCCACCTTGATGCCGTCGGCACCGGCATCGATCAGGGCCTGAGCACCCTCACGGGTGGCGGCCTGACCGCCGATGATGTCCACGTGCGCGGCGGCCTTCTCGGCCTTGAGGCGGGAGATCATGTCCAGCACACCCTGGGAGTGCCCGTTGGCGGTGTCCACGAACAGCGCGTCCACGCCGGCCTCGACCAGGGTCATGGCGCGCTCCCAGCCGTCACCGAAGAATCCGATGGCGGCGCCCACGCGGAGGCGGCCCTCTTCATCCTTGGTGGCCAGCGGGTACTGCTCGGCCTTGGTGAAGTCCTTGGTGGTGATGAGGCCCTGCAGACGGCCGTCGGCGTCCACCAGGGGGAGCTTCTCGATCTTGTTCTTCGCCAGGAGGTCCGAGGCCTCGTCACGGCTGATGCCCACCCGGCCGGTGATGAGCGGCATCTTGGTCATGACATCGCGGACCAGCCGGTTCGGGTACTCGCTCTCCGGGACGAAGCGGGTGTCGCGGTTGGTGATGATGCCGAGCAGGCGGTTGTCTGCGTCGACCACGGGGAGGCCGGACACCCGGTACCGGGCGCAGAGCTGGTCCAGCTCCAGGAGCGTGGCCTCCGGGCCGATCACGAGCGGGTTCGTGATCATGCCGGATTCGCTGCGCTTCACGCGGTCCACGTGATCGGCCTGATCGGCGATGGACAGGTTCCGGTGGATGACGCCGAGGCCGCCCTGGCGCGCCATGGCGATGGCCATGCGGGACTCGGTCACGGTGTCCATCGCGGCGGAGAGCAGCGGGGTCTGCACGGTGATGCGCTTGGAGATCCGGGAGGACGTGTCCGCGTCAGACGGGATGACGTCCGTGTGGCCGGGCAGGAGCAGGACGTCGTCGTAAGTGAGTCCCACGAAACCGAACGGGTCGTGTTCAGGGGTGGTCATGAGTGCGCCTCTTTCGGGGATACCGGGTGGGTGTGCAACAGATGACCAGCCAGTCATTACGGGTCTGGTCCGTGCGTATTGGATTAATTCTAAACGCGGAGGACGGGCCCGCTGTTCCTGTGCCCGGCCGTGAGTTTCACCACTTCATGAGCCGGGTGAACTCCGCTGCGAAGGGTGCCGCGAGAGTGTCCACGAACGTCTCCGTGAGGTGATTCGAATCCAGGAAGACCCGCACCTTGCCCACCACCGGCGGGCACGTGCTGGGCAGGCAGATGTAGTCGCTGAGGTCCATGAACGCGGTGTTCTTCAGGACCGGTTCCAGCGAGGCGTAGGCAGGCACCGCAGGCAGCACCTGATCCCGCTGAAGCACGCAGCCGGGGCTGTCCACCCCCTTGACCAGGGCGCATTCGGCGAGGTTCTTGGCGGAACGCGGGTTGTCCCGCAGAGCGAGCACCTTGATCCCCTGCTCACCCAGCTCGCGGGCGGTGCTCTCGAAGCCGACGCTCAGCTGTTCATCCGGCGAGTCGGGCGTGGACTGGGTGGCCATGGTGATGACCAGATCCGGCTTCAGCTCGGAGATGTAGCTACGCAGTTCGGCATTGAAGGTGTCGCACTCCTCATTGCCCGTGGACTCCACCGCCGAATAAGGGCAGCCACCCTTGACGTCCGCGATGAGATTCCAGTTCTGCTGTGTGGCCAGAGGCTTGATGGCGGCGAGCATCTGCTGGGCGTGCGAATGACCCACCACCAGGACGGTCTTCGACGCGGTCCCCTCCGCGGGCTGCAGAGCGCAGTTCCGGATGACCTCATCGCCGCCGCTGGGCCGGAAGGCACCCTCGCAGCTTCCGTCCAGGGTGGACCAGTCATTGCCCACCCGCTCGGGCTGCGGCACCACGGTGCTGGTGGCCTCGTCCGTGGGGACGTAGCCCGGCTCCAGGCTGGTGGCGCCGGGGTTGGTGACGGTGGAAACGCTCACGGGCGTCATGGCCTTCGACTTGTAGTCCACCCGCCAGGCGCTCAGGGGCACCGCCGCGCACATCACCAGGGTCACGGTGGCCACCACGGCGTTCCTGCTCCGGCGCTCCACCCAGTTCCAGCTGCGCAGAGGCTTCTCCACGAAGCGGGTGGTGAGCACGGCGGCGGCGAGCGAGAACACGATGATGCCCAGGCCCAGGAGCGGACCTGCCGACTCACGGTCCGCCACCACCAGGGCCAGGGTCAGCACGGGCCAGTGCCAGAGGTACAGCGCATAGGAGTTTCCACCCAGCCGGGCCAGCGCCTTGGAACTGAGGATCCGGTCCACGCCCACCCGGGATTCGGTGGCACCTGCCACCAGCACTGCGGACACGGCCAACGTCGGCCACAAGGCGACGTAGCCCGGGAAGGCGCCCTGGACGTCAAGGATGAACCCACAGCTCAGCATGGCCGCGACGCCCAGCCAGCCCAGCACGATCCGCACCGTGCGCGGGAAGTTCAGGTACGGCAGGAGCAACGCCAGCAGGGTGCCCAGGGCGAACTCCCACATCCTGGCGAAGGTGTCGAAGTAGGCCTGCGTCTGGTGGCTCGCCGTGTACTGCACCGAATAGACGAAGGAGCAGAGGAATACCAGGGAGAAGACCGGGATCAGGACCGCCCGGTAGTTCCAGCGGAACTTCCGCGCCAGCACGGCGCAGAGCACGAAGATGAGCGGCCACAGGATGAAGATCTGCCCCTGAATGGAGAGCGACCAGAAGTGTTGGAAGGGGCTGGCCAGGGAGTGATCCGCCGCGTAGTAGTCCACCGATTGTGCCTGAAGAGCCCAGTTCTCCACATAGAAGAGCGAGGCCAGGCCTTGCCCGATGATGTCCGCCCAACGGGTGGCAGGAACCAGGAAGCGGACCGCCAGGAGGACCACCACGATCACCAGGACCGCGGCCGGGAGCAGCCTCTGGAAGACGTGCAGGTAGTGCTTCGGCAGACTGACCCGCCGGCCTCGTTCGAAGCGCCGCGTGAACTGGAGGGTCATGAGGAAGGCGGAGATGAGCAGGAAGGCGTCCACACCGCCGGACACCCGTCCGAACCAGACGTGATAGGTGACGACCATCAGGACGGCCAGGGCCCGGAGCCCCTGGATCTCCGGGCGGAAGGAACGCGCCGCCCCCTTTTCCGGGGTCGCGTCATGGCCCGGGGCGGTGGCCGCGCGGGCCATGCCTCCTGAGAACCGTGTCAGGGCGTTCTTGATCGTCGCGGTGAGCATACCTATCCAGCCGTCGGAGCGTTACCTCATCGTTACATTCTAGCCTGTGCGGCGGCTATGCGCCTCCTCGAGGCTTGCACGACGGGCACCCGAACGGTCCGGATCGTCCTGTCAGGAGCCGAACAAGGCGCCGAAACGCTCCTCGAACGCCGGGGCCAGACTGGCGGCGTAGGTGCCTGTCAGATGGTTCTCATCCAGGTACACCCAGATGTTCCCCACCATCGGCGCGCAGCTCTTTTCCGAGCAGATCCTGTCGGTGAGGTCCATGAACTTAACGGAACCCAGACTGTCGCGGTACTTGTCGTCCTCGTAGACGGGCTCCGGGGCCATGACACCCGAACGCTGGAGGCTGCAGGACGGGTCATCGGCGCCCTTGGCGATCGCACAGGCGCTGATGTTGCGGGCCGACCGGGGATTGTCCCGAATCGCAAGGACATCGACACCCAGCTTGTCCAGCTCCTGTGCCATGCTCTCGAATCCTTGGCTGAGTTCCTCACGAGGCGAGTCCGGGATGGACTGGGTGGCCATCGTGATGACCAGATCAGGTTTCACCTGCTGCACATAGGACCAGACATCCCGGTTGTACGCATCGCAGGCTTTATCGCCCGTGGTCTGGACGGGCGAGAACGCGCAGCCACCCTTCTGCTGGGCGATCAGGTTCCAGTTTTCCTGCAGCGCCAAGGGTTTGACGGCGGCCATGAACTGCTCAGCGTGTGAATGACCGAGCACCATGACGGTCTTGCTCGGCTCCCCCGAAGGCGCAGCCTGGAAGCCACAGCGGTCCACGACTTCTTTGCCTCCCTTCGGCTTGAGATCCTCGGGACAAGGCCCGTCAAGACTGACCCAGTCCGCCGACAGCTTCTCCGCAGGAGGCAGGACTTGCGTGCCGGGGGCGCTGCGCACCACATAGTCGGAGTCGAGTGCGCGAGCGCCCGGATTGTCCCGCTCCGTAGCGCTGATCGGCGCCGCCATCTTGGCGTTGTAGTCGAACTGCCAGTACCCGAGCGGAGCGCTGACCAGCGCGACGACGGCGGCACAAGCCGCCAGGGCGTTGCGCCCGCGCAGTTCCGGCCAGCGCCATGTCCGGAACCTCTTCTCCACCAGCCAGGTGCTCGCATACGCCAGGGCGAGGGAGAGGAACACCACCACGAAGCCGAGTTTCCCGTCCGCGTTCTCCCGGTCCCGGAGCATCAGGGCGAACACCAGGATCGGCCAATGCCAGAGGTACAGAGCGTAGGAATTGCCACCCAGGGACATGAGCGGCTTCGACGCCAGGATGCGGTCCACGCCGAAGGCCGAACCGGTCCATCCGGCCATGATCACGGCCGCAGCAGACAGTGTCGGCCACAGCGCGGCCACGCCAGGGAAGGCGCCCTGGACATCGATCACGAAACCGCAGGCGAGCATCGCTGCCACCCCGGCCCATCCGAGCACCACCCGCGCGGCCGTCGGCAGCCTGAGGTATCTCAGACCCAGGGCCAGCAACGAACCCAGGGCGAACTCCCAGAGCCTGGCGAAGGTGTCGAAATAGGCTTCCGCCTGGCTGGTGGCCGTGTACCAGATGGAGAAGGACAAGGACAACAGCAGAACCGCGCCGAACACGATGGCCAGCAGTTTGCGGTAGTCGATCCCCCGGGCGCGGGCGAGAGCCGAGGACGCGAGGAAGATCAGAGGCCAGAGGATGAAGACCTGCCCTTGAATGGACAGGGACCAGAAATGCTGCAGAGGGCTGGCCAGCGCATGATTGTCCGCATAGTAATCTACGGCCAGCGCCTTGAGGGTCCAGTTCTCCACGTAGAGCAGCGAGGACCAGGCCTGCGCGAGAAGCCCTCCCCATTGCGTCGCCGGGTACAGCAGCCGTCCCGCGATCAGCACCGCGAGGATGACCAGGGCCGCCATCGGCAGCAGCCTCCAGAACACGTGGAGGTAGTGGCGCAGGAGCCCCGTCTTCACGCCGCGGTCGTGCTTGCGGACAAACTGCAGCGTCATGAGGAAAGCAGAGATGAACAGGAACACGTCCACGCCGCCGGAGACCCTTCCCATCCACACGTGATAGGTGACCACCATCAGCACGGCGAGCGCGCGCAGCCCTTGGATCTCAGGACGGAAGGACCTCTCGTGATTCTGCACGGAGGCATCGGCGCCGTTCCACCGCCTCGCCCGGGTTCGCGTCTCCCAAGGCCGCACCTGAAGGGGTTCATCAAAGGTCTGCTGAGGCATAGTCATCCGTGGTTGGGTTCGCATCCGAACTTCAAATCGTATCCCAGACACGGCACGGACCCCAGCCGCGAACTACTGCGCTTGCTTGACTAGTGCGCATTGCGTAGTAGTCTCGTGTGCAGAAGAAGGGAGGTTCCATGGAATCGACGCAACTGCTCAAAGGAGTCCTCGACCTGGCCGTACTGGCCGTGCTGAATCGGGAGGACGGTTACGGCTACGACGTCGTCCGCAGACTCCGCGCCGCGGGCCTGGAGGAAGTCGGGGACGCCTCGGTCTACGGCACGCTGCGGCGCCTCTACAACGGCGGCGCCCTCAGCAGCTACGTGGTGCCGTCCGACGGCGGGCCGCACCGCAAGTACTACGGCATCAACGCCCAGGGCAAGAGCCTCCTGGCGACCCAGGCCAAGGGCTGGCAGGACTTCTCCCGCAGCATGGAACTGCTGCTCTCCGGGGCCCCACTTCCCGGCCACCGCACCACCGACACCACCCAGGAGGCGGAATGAGCACCACAGGAACCACCGGCACCCCGGCGGCCATCAGCGACTACGCCACCTCCGTGCGCCGCGAGCTCGGCGACCTGCCGAAGCACGACGTCGAGGAGCTCACCGAAGGGCTCGACGCCGACCTTCTGGAGCAGTTCAGGGAGTCCGGGACGGTGCCGCACGAGTCGCCGGCAGCATACGCGGCCGAGCTGCGGACGTCCGCCGGTCTCGCACCCCGGCCGGAGGGCCGCTCCCGCTCGGCCCTCAGCCTCTCGGCCTCCTACCGCGAGGCGCTCGCCCGGCTCCGCGACGCCGCCGACCGGTACCCGGCACTCCGGGCCACGTGGGATTTCCTGGTCCTGCTGCGTCCCCTTTGGTGGGTGGTCCGCGCCTGGACGGTCTACCAGCTCTTCGCTACCGCATGGGGCTCGGGAATTCCCCAATTCATCTTCCCTCACGGCCCGCTGACCTGGGCGTTCTTCATCCTCTGCGTAGTGCTGAGCGTCAGCTGGAGCACCAGGGCGCTCCGCCCGGGACACTGGCCGGCCCGGCTGCGCACGGTCGTCAACGTGGGTGCGGTCCTCGCCTCGCTCGTGATGGTGCCATCCGCCATCACGGTCGCAAACAGCACCGCGGTCTACACCGGATACACGTCCCCCGGCGGACCATGCGCTCTCTACGACGGGGTCTGCCACAACGGCTCGGTGGTCGGGCCGCTGTTCGTTTACGGCCCGGACGGAGCGCGACTGGAGAACGTCCGGTTCTTCACCTATGACGGGTCCACCGTTCCGGTCGATCTGGCCCCGGCCGAGGACCCGGGCCCCTGGGTCGCGGCGCCCCGCAGCTCGCCCGGTTCCCCGGACCCTGCCGCGACGCCCGTTCCCAGCGCCACCCGGCCCGGAGCCCCCTCGCCCGGCACGTCCGGGACGCAGGCGCCGCGCTCCCCCGCGCCGTCGTCGTCCGTCACTCCGGCTCCGAAGCCGAGCGCCACACACGGCGGCTGAGCCCGGAACCTGTGCACCTGAAGCCAGGAAAGGCCCGGATCCATTGGGGGGATCCGGGCCTTTCCGCGTCAGAAGACGGTCAGCGCTGGTCTATCAGTGCTGGTGACCTGCGTGCTCGTCCTCGTCGGAGGGCTTCTCGGCGACCAGGGTCTCCGTGGTCAGCACCAGCGCGGCGATGGAGGCCGCGTTGCGCAGAGCCGAACGGGTCACCTTGACCGGGTCGATGACGCCGGCCTCGATGAGGTTCTGGTACTCGCCGGTCTTGGCGTTGAAGCCGTGGTTGTTCTCCAGCTCGGAGACCTTGGAGACCACCACGAAGCCGTCGAAGCCGGCGTTCTGGGCGATCCAGCGCAGCGGCTGGGCCAGAGCGCGGCGGACGATGCCCACGGCAGCGGCGGCGTCGCCCTGAAGCGCTGCCACCTCCGGGCTCTCATCCAGCGCCTTGAGGGCGTGGATCAGAGCGGAACCGCCACCGGAGACGATGCCCTCTTCCAGTGCCGCACGGGTGGAGGACACGGCGTCCTCGATGCGGTGCTTCTTCTCCTTGAGCTCCACCTCGGTGGCGGCGCCGACCTTGATGACGCCGATGCCACCGGCGAGCTTCGCCAGGCGCTCCTGAAGCTTCTCGCGGTCCCATTCGGAATCGGTCCGCTCCAGCTCGGCGCGCAGCTGAGCCACGCGGGACGCGACATCTTCGGCCGTTCCGGCGCCATCCACGATGGTGGTGGAGTCCTTGGTGACCGTGATGCGGCGGGCGGTGCCGAGCACCTCAAGGCCCACCTGGTCCAGGCTGAGGCCCAGCTCCGGGGAGATGACCTGCGCGCCGGTGAGGATCGCGATGTCCTGCAGCATGGCCTTGCGGCGGTCGCCGAAGCCCGGAGCCTTGACGGCCACGACGTTCAGGGTGCCGCGCAGACGGTTGACGATCAGCGTGGACAGGGCCTCGCCGTCCACATCCTCAGCGATCACGAAGAGCGGCTTGCCCGCCTGGAGCGTCTTCTCCAGCAGGGGCAGCAGCTCCTGCAGGTTGGAGATCTTGCCCTGGTTGATCAGGATGAAGGCGTCCTCCAGGACGGCCTCCTGGCGGTCCTGGTCCGTGATGAAGTACGGGGACAGGAAGCCCTTGTCGAACTGCATGCCCTCGGTGAGGACCAGCTCGGTCTGGGTGGTGGAGGACTCTTCGATGGTGATGACACCATCCTTGCCGACCTTGCCGAAGGCCTCGGCGAGCAGTTCGCCGATCTCCTCGGACTGCGCGGAGATGGCGGCCACGTTCGCCACGTGGTTGCCTTCCACCTCGCGGGCGTTCTCCAGCAGGCGAGCGGCCACGGCTTCCACCGCGGCCTCGATGCCACGCTTGATCTCGCCCGGAGCCGCACCGGCGGCCACATTGCGCAGGCCCTCCTTGACGAAGGCCTGGGCCAGCACGGTGGCGGTGGTGGTGCCGTCGCCGGCCACGTCGTTGGTCTTGGTGGCGACTTCCTTGGCGAGCTGAGCGCCCAGGTTCTCGTACGGGTCGTCCAGTTCGACTTCACGGGCGATGGTCACACCATCGTTCGTGATGGTGGGGGCGCCCCACTTCTTGTCCAGCACCACGTTGCGGCCGCGCGGGCCGAGGGTGACCTTGACCGTGTTGGCGAGCTTGTCGATGCCGGCCTCGAGTGCGCGGCGTGCGGCGTCGTCGAACGCCAGTTGCTTTGCCATGAGTGTCCTTTCAAAGGCAGATCCCCGCCACCGGTCAGGTGCTCCGGCCAGGCCGGGCACCCGGTTTCGGTGCGGGGATCCGCGCTACATGAGCTGTAGGGGCGTTACTTGACGATGATCGCCAGGACATCGCGGGAGGACAGCACCAGGTACTCCTCACCGCCGGCCTTGACCTCGGTGCCGCCGTACTTCGAGTACAGGACCACGTCGCCCACGGCAACGTCGATCGGCACACGGTTGCCATTGTCATCCACGCGGCCGGGGCCAACGGCCACGACTTCGCCTTCCTGCGGCTTCTCCTGAGCGGAGTCCGGGATGACCAGGCCGGAAGCGGTGGTCACTTCAGCGGCGAGCTGGCGGATGACAATACGATCCTCAAGAGGCTTAATGGAGACCGACACGATCTCTCCTTTGCATGAGATTTCTTACGTCTTCAGCCGCGGGAGCCAACCGTCGTCGCGGTGCCGGCAGCAACCTTGGGCTTAGCACCCGAAGGGTACGAGTGCTAATAGCAACTGTAGGGATGCGTTAGCACTCGGTCAAGGCGAGTGCCAACGATTCGTCATGAGCGAAGCCCTCCGGCGGCGGTCCCACAGCGCCTCGGCTTCACTCGAACATGTCCTCCACGCCCAGATCGCCCTGGCCGCTCCCTTGCTCCTTCGGACGGTTGTCCCGGTTCAGATACAGGCCCACCGCGCCGAGCGCGGCGAAGACGGCAGCCAGGATGAGGACCACCCAGGACCCGGCCCTCACGGGCGAATAGATCTCCCGCAGTCCCTTGGCCTCAGCGGTGGCATCGGCGATGTTCTTACCGTCCACGGAGTACACCGCCGCGTTGAAGGTGTCCAGGACCCACAGCACCCCCAGGACGGCGAAGGCCACCAGGAGCACGATGACGCCCACGATCAGCAGTGCCCGGGAATACTCCCCGAGCAGGGCCACCAGCACTTTCCTGGAGCTCGAAGCGGATGACTTGGGCTGGTGGGCGCTCATGCTTTCAGCGTACCGGGCCCGGCTGGACGCTCGCTCCAGCGCCGGCTTCGGTGCCCGCTTGGCCGCCCGGCCGTCCTGCCCGGATCCCTCCGCCGCTCCAGAGGCCGGAAGCTCCCTGAGCCCCGCGCACTAGGCTGGAACCATGCCCACCCCCGACGGCCAGATCGCGCCTCTGCTGAATTCCGAGGCCTTCTCCCTGCTGAATTCGCTGGACCCCTACTCCGAGAAGGAAGCCCTGACTCAGAACCTCCGGCTCCGCAAGGACGGGCATGACCCCACCCTGGTGGCGGCACTTCTGACGCAGAGCCGGCTGCGCGCCAAGGCCGAGGCGAAGTTCGGGCCGTTCGCCCAGGACATGCTGTTCACCCAGGCGGGCCTGGAGCAGGCCACCCGGCTCAATGTCGCGGCATTGCACGCCGAGCGGTACCGCCTGGCCGGGGTGACGCGCGTGGTCGATCTGGGCTGCGGCCTCGGAGCCGATTCGCTCGCGCTGGCGTCCCTGGGCATCGAGGTCACCGCAGTGGAACGCGACGAGGAGACCGCCGCCTGTGCCGCAGTGAACCTGCGGCCCTTCCCGGAGGCTCGCGTACTGCACACGGACGCGACCGCGCTGGATCTCGCAGAGTACGACGGCGTGTGGCTGGATCCCGCGCGCCGTGAGGTGTCCACCTCCGGCTCGGCCAGGCTCTGGGATCCGGAGGCCTTCTCCCCTCCCCTGTCCTTCGTGGAACGGCTCGCCGCCGACGGAAAGGCCGTGGGCGTGAAGTTCGGCCCGGGCATGCCACACGACGCGATCCCGGCCGGCTGCGAAGCCCAATGGGTCTCCGTGGATGGAGACGTCACCGAGGTCACCCTCTGGTTCAATGTCCTGGCACGGGAGGGTATCCGGCGCTCGGCCTTGCTGCTGACACCCGCGGGCCGGGTGGAGCTGCGCTCCGGGACCGCGTTCGGCGAGAGCCCGGAACCGGAGACCGGGTCGGTGGAGGGCTTCCTGCATGAGCCTGACGGCGCCGTCATCCGCGCCGGGCTCGTCTCGGACCTGGCCGAGGAGATCGGCGCGCATTTCCTGGATCCCCAGATCGCATACCTCGCCAGCGGGACGGCCCTGGAGACGCCGTTCGCCCGGAGCTACCGCATCCTGGAGACCATGCCGTACAACGTCAAGGCGCTCCGGAACTGGGTCAAGACCCACGACGTGAGCAGCGTGGACATCAAAAAGCGGGGCACGGCCGTCACCCCGGAGGAACTGCGGAAGCTCATCCTGCCCGGCAAGCCGCGCAAGGGCGGAAACCACGCCACGCTGGTCCTGACCCGGATCGGACAGGACCGCGTGGTGATCGTGGTGGAGCCGGTCGGGCGCGGCTGATTCACCTGGTGCGCTGGTCTTGACCGGCACCACGTGCATCAGGGCCCGGACTCAGCCCAGCCGGGCCGCCGTCGCCGGACCGCGCACACCTGCCGCGGAGATCGGCACCACGGAGAACGTCCATCCCTCCCCGAGATCGACACCCGGGGAGAAGAAGGCGTCCCGGTGCGTCCTCCCGAGCCACTGTCCACCCTGGAACACGTCGTAGGCGGAGGCGCCGCCGCTGAGGGTCCAGGTGAACTCCACGTCCGGCCCGCCGCCCACCGTCCGCACGGCAAGGCCCTTCACCGAGGCCGGAGCCGGTGTGGCACCCGCCTCCCGGAAGGACAGGCGTCCGAGCCGGGCCGTGCCGCTGATCCGCAGCGACAGCCGCACGACGGCATCCCGCCCGGCCGGGATGGCGCCGCGGTACGGCGCCCACGGACCGGATGCTCCGCCGTCGCGCTCCAGAGGACGCCATTCGACGCGTCCGGGTCGGGAGCGCCGGGTGACGCCCACTTCGAGAGTCAGGCCGCGCCCTGCGATGACCTCCACCTGCACCGCGCGGCTCTGCCGCAGCTCGGTCTTGAACAGGTGCAGCACCCCGGAGCCGGACACGGAGAGGCTGTGCCCGCTGTCGTAGGAAGCCGTCTCGTCGAGCGCGACGGCGAGCCGCCCCTCGGTCCAGTACTGCCAGCTCAGTGAGGGGTCGGCGATGCCCTGGTTGTCCCAGCCTCGCGCGCTGACCGTACGTCCACCGATGCTGAACGACGACCCGACGCCCACGTTGAAGGAATTCACGATCGGCAGCGAACCGTATGGCGAGCGTTCGACCACCGAGTGGGCGATGCCGTCCCATTGGCGGTAATTCAGCACATCGCTGCGGTACGGAGGCTTCCTCGCATCGAGGCGGCCCGATTCCGCGGGATTCCCGGTGGGACCCGACCAGAACTTCTGTTCCAGGTCCCGGTACCGTGCACGCCCCTGAGGATCGTGCACCTCACCGCGGTGTGCGGCGTCCAGCCAGAACTCGCTGTCCACGAAAAGGGCCACGGACATCGGCCCCGGCTTGCCCGGCGCGGCCAGGTCACCGAAGCACTCCATCGGCCGGAAGCCGCCCTTCTGATGCTCCACGCCGGCAAAGCCGACCTGCCGGGGATCGAACCCGGCGGCCTTGGTCGCGGCGACGCTGTTCTTCAGCCCCGGATCGACCCTAGGCCAGTCGTAGTTGATGAAGATGGAGTCCACGGCGCGGTCCTGCGGAGTGCCGAGCGAGGGCAGGTTCCGGGCGTTGAGTTCGTTCTGGTAATCCAGCTCACCGCTGTCCGGGAGCACGGCGTCGTAGTACTGGAGGTAGAAGTCCGGATCGACCGACTTGATGTACCGGAACAGCTCGAACAGCTTCCCCACCTGGGCCTTGGTGATCGAGGCCTCCTGGTTGATGAAGAGCCCGTCGAAGCCGAAGTACTTCTTCAGCTCCACGATCTTGTCCCCCACCGGGAAGGTGCCGTCCGGGCGCTGCACCAGGAACTCGTCGAACGCCGTGGTGCTGCGGGGCCAGAACCAGCCGCCGATGGCGCGGGCGCCGTTCTTGTGCGCGGCCTCGGTCCACCCGGGATTCGGGATGTCGATGACGCCGTAGTCGCGGTTCGGCGCCGAGGGGTCCTTCACCACCTCGTCCGGCACCGACGCGAGGACCTGGCCGTGCCACGTTCCCCAGATGTCGATGTACGGCCAGTACCGCTGGGTGTAGACGTACGGCTCCTGGCCGATCGCCTGATTCCGTCCCTCGTAGACCGAACCCGCGTCGTCGATCGTGAGAGTGGACAGCTGGACGGCGGGGTCCAGGTCGGGATGGGCCTGGGTCGGCGCGAACGGGGCGATCCGTTCGGCGCGAGGGATGAGGCACCGCAGATGCCGGCCCCAGGGAGTGGTCGCCGGGTCGAAGTCGAGCAGGTCACGGGGATTCCATCCGAAGGTGGACGGCCCCGCGGGAATGCCGCCGCTGCCCGGAACCGGAGTCCCGGGTGGTGTCATGGCGGGGTGCACGCCCGACGGCGCGCCGCCGGCCGCGGAGGCCGCGGGTGCCGTGGCGAGGCCGAGCACTCCGGCCAGGCCCGCTCCGCCCACGGTGAGGAAGGTTCGCCTGCTGGTCATGCTGGAACTGGACATTCAGATACCGCCCTTCAGGTCGCTGGCGGCGCAGCGCTGCGCCACTGCCAGGAACTATAACGGTTTAGCAATAAGGTGCCAAGGGGCCCGGACAGGTGCGCACAGAGTGCTACGAGGCCTGCGAAGGGTACGGGGCGGGAGCCGCGGAGCCGGGCTGGGGCGTCACGCCTCCTGGCGTGAGAACTCGCTCGCCTCGCGGACCAGGTCCGCGTCGGGCCGGACGCCCGTGTAGAGCACGAACTGCTCCTCGGCCTGGATCGACGCCACCTCGGCGCCGGTGATCACCCGCTTGCCCGCGGCCCGGGCGGCCTTCAGGAGCGGGGTCTCGGCCGGCATGGCGACCACGTCGAACACCAGCTCGGCCGCCTCGATCGCCGGCAGCGGGAAGGACAGCGCGTCCTCATCGGCGCCGCGCATGCCGAGCGGAGTGACGTTGACCAGCACCTGGGCCTGCGTGCCGTCCGACAGGCGGCCGCCGTCGTCGTCGGCCTGCCAGGCGAAGCCGTACAGCCCCGCGAGGGCGCGCCCCTTCTCCTCATTGCGTGCGACGACGGTCACGTCCCGGAAGCCCGCGTCCCGGAACGCGGCGACCACGGCCTTGGCCATGCCGCCCGAGCCGCGCAGCATGACGGACAGATCGCTCGGCACCTGGTACTCGGCCAGGAGACGCTCCACCGCCTGGTAATCGGTGTTGTAGGCCGTGAGCACGCCGTTGTCGTTGACGATCGTGTTGACCGAGTCGATGGCGGCGGCGGAGGGGGCCAGGCGGTCGACCAGCGGGATCACGGCTTCCTTGTACGGCATGGACACGGCCGCCCCGCGGATCGGCAGCCCGCGGATGCCCTGCACCGCCGCCGCCAGATCGGCGGGCGCGAAGGCCTTGTAGACGAAGTTCAGGCCGAGTTTCTCGTAGAGATAGTTGTGGAAGCGGGTCCCGATATTGCTGGGACGCGCTGCCAGGGAGATGCAAAGGGTCATGTCCTTGTTCAAGATGGCCATGCGCTCATTAAACTGCACGCCCCACCCGGGGGTCCCGGCCCGGAGCCTGGATGACGCCGGGCCGGGTGGCGTTTTCAGCCCTGGCGGGCCTTGAAGCGGGGATTCTTCTTGTTGATCACGAACGTCCTCCCCCGCCGCCGGACCACCTGGGCCCCGGGGATCTTCTTGAGGGCGCGGAGGGAATTGCGTACTTTCATGACTGTTCCTCTGTTCGGTTGAGTGGTGGTCAGATTCCCGGCCAGGCGTCCGGTCAGGGCTCGCGGGCCGGGAGACCGAACGGGTCGGGGAAGCGGGCCGGATCCAGGGCCAGTTCGGCGTCGTTGAGCTGGCAGGAGTCCAGGAGCCGCGCGACGGCGGCAGGGTCGATGTCCTCCGAGCGGCCTGTGACGGCGACGACGGCGGAGACGGCGAGCGGGTACTCGCCCCTTTGCTCCGGGATGGCTCCGGGGTTCTCACCGTCCGCGGACCGGGCCTTCGGGAAGGGCACGCCGGGCGTCCGCCCTCCTTCGGCCAGTTCCATCCACACCCGCGGCCCTACCCCTTGCAGCGCGACGCTCCGGTTTCCGGCGGAGGCCAGACTGAGGGTTCCGCGCAGCCAATGGGCCCCCTGCGCCAGTTCGGGGAGCCGCTGGTGCAGCCGCAGAGGATGCAAAGGGCGGGAGAGGCGGTGCACCACGGTGCGGAAGGTTCCCGGATCCTCCAGGAGCGGCACCCGGACAGCCCCCGGACGTGAACGTGAGAGAGCCTCCGCCCGGTCGTGACAGCCGGGCCGGAACTCGTCGGCGGCGCCGAGGACCGTGGCATGCGGGGCCAGATGGCGAAGCAGGCGCAGGCCTTGGGTCCAGGAGGTTTCCGGTCCGGATGGTGTGGGGTCAAGGGCTGGGGACGCGGTCAGCATGGCGGACAGCCCTGCAACGGTCAGCACCGTGTCCCCAAGGGCGAACTCGCCCACCAGGAACTCCCCGCTCACCCTGTCATCCGAGGGCATCGAGGTGAATCCCGCATCGTGGAGGCTTCGCGGGTCCCAGATCTGGTCCTCCAGCTCCGAAGGGTCCACGGCCACCAGGACGTTGTCCACCACCAGATCCTCGGGGCCGTTGATCCGCAGCTCCTCCAGGACCAGCCCCGCGGCCACGCCGGGCGGAAGGCCGAGCACCAGATGCGGGCAGCCCGCACGGGCGAACTCCCGCACCGTCGGCACCACGTCCAGGCGGACGGTGCACGCCAGGCAGCCGTGTTCCAGGAGCCGCTCCTGCCGGTCCACGGTCCGATCGCGGAAGAACACCCGGCGCAGGACCCGGGAGTCGGAGAGGAGATCGTGGAGCACAAGCACCGAATCGCGGTGACCTTGACCCACCAGCTTCACCGCCTCCGCGCGGCATTGGCTGTCCAGCGAGCTGACCATGGTGAGATGCATGATTCGAGCTTATATGCGAATGATTCTCATTAGCAATTCGAGGTCACCGCCCGGCGCGTCCACCTGGCGTCATGTTTCCGTCCATGACGCTCCCGCTGTCACCCCAATCCCACCGGCTCGGCCGGGGCCCCTCGCGTAATAGACTTACGCAAGCATCGGCATGGTCTCCTGACCGCCACTCAGAGGAAGCCGAGCAAGAAGGAGGGGACCAGGTGCAGATCGACTTCGCAGACTCGGAGCAGTCCACACTCGGCATTGAATGGGAGCTCGCTCTCGTGGACGGGCACAGCGGCGAACTCAAGTCCGTGGCCCAGGAGGTCCTGGACCAGGTCACCGCCAATCACCCGGGGCTCCAGGACGGCGAAGAACACCCTCACATCAAGCAGGAACTGCTCCTGAACACCGTGGAACTCGTCACCGGCGTGCACCACACCGTCAAGGAAGCCAAAGCGGATCTTCAGCGCTCCCTGGATGCCGTCCGTGAGGTCACCGATCCCATGGATGTCGAGGTGTTCTGCGCGGGCAGCCACCCCTTCAGCCCTCCCCAGCTGCAGCCGGTGACGGACAAGGAACGCTACGCCAAGCTGATCGACCGCACCCAGTGGTGGGGCCGCCAGATGGTCATCTATGGCGTGCACGTCCACGTCGGCCTGAACCACCGCAACAAGGCGCTTCCCGTCATGGACGCGCTCCTGAACTACATGCCGCACTTCCAGGCGCTCTCCGCGTCCAGCCCGTACTGGGGCGGCGAGGACACGGGCTACGCCTCGCAGCGCGCCCTCATGTTCCAGCAGCTCCCCACCGCGGGGCTACCCTTCACCTTCAAGTCCTGGGGGCAGTACGAGGACTACGTCTACGACATGTTCACCACCGGGGTGATCGACACCGGCAGTGAGATCCGCTGGGACATCCGCCCCGTTCCCGCCCTGGGCACCATCGAGATGCGCGTCTGTGACGGCCTTGCCACATTGGAGGAAGTGGGCGCCATCGCCGCCCTGACCCAGTGCCTGGTCGAGGAGGCCTCGCAGCAGCTCGACGCCGGCTGGGCCATCCCCACCATGCCCCGCTGGTTCCTCAAGGAGAACAAGTGGCGTGCCGCCCGCTACGGCCTGGACGCCATCATCATCCTGAACCAGGCCGGCGATGAACTCCTGGTCACCGACCACCTGCGCAACAACGTCCTGAACCGGCTGGAACCCATCGCCGCGAAGCTCGGCTGCTCCGAGGAACTCGCCCACGTGGACAACATCATCGAACGTGGCGCGGGCTACCAGCGGCAGCGCAAGGTGGCGGAAGCCAGCAACGGTGACCTGCACGCCGTCGTGCTCGACCTGGTCCAGCAGATGCGAAAGGGCCCCGACGCCTGATCCCCGACGCGAGGGAACACATCATGCCCTTTCCGAGAGGTTTTCAGGGCACGAACTGTTCCTTCGCGGGGAAGCACAGGCCATTGCCGCTCCACCGTCCCGGTGCGACGATGAGGGCGTGGCATACGACGAGGAACTCGCAGCCCGGATCCGTCGCCTCCTGACGGGCACCGTGGACTTCACCGAGAAGAAGATGTTCGGCGGGCTCGCCTTCCTGGTGGGCGGCAACATGGCCGTGAGCGCGAGCGGGCAGGGCGGCCTGATGCTGCGCGCCGATCCTGCCGCCAGCGACGAACTCTGCTCCCATCCCGGCGTCGAGCGCGCGGTCATGCGCGGCCGGGCGATGGACGGCTGGCTCCGCGTGGCAGACGACGTGACCCACGACGACGACGCGCTGGCCCGCTGGGTGGGCGTCGGCGTCGACTACGCCGCATGCCTGCCGCCGAAATAGCCCCCTCTGCACCTCCGCGAACCGCCAGTAGGTGCCCTTATCCGACCGGGATTCGGGCACCTACTGGCGGTTCGCGGGCAAAGAAGCCGGTTACGGCAGCAGGACCGTGGACACCGGGAGAGAGGAATCCGGCGCGAAACCCAGGCTCGACGGCTCGGCCCCGTCCATCACGAGCCGCGACGCCAGCGCGGCCACCATGGCGCCGTTGTCCGTGCAGAGGCTGATCGGCGGCACGTGCAGGGTGATCCCGTTCGACGCGCAGCGCTTGGCCGTCAGTTCACGCAACCGCGCATTCGCCGCCACGCCGCCGCCCAGCAGCAGCTCCGTGATGCCGTGCTCCTTGCACGCGAGCATCGCCTTCGCGGTGACCACGTCCACCACGGCCTCCTGGAAGCTCGCCGCGATGTCCGCCACCGGGGGCTCCTCACCACGGGCCTCGAACTGCTCCACGCAGCGCGCGACGGCGGTCTTCAGGCCGCTGAACGACCAGTCGTAGCGATGCGGCCCGGGTTCCTCCGCGGTGCCCATGTACTTGGGCTGGGTCAGGCCGCGCGGGAAGCGGATGGCCTTCGGGTCACCCTCCCGGGCGAGCCGGTCGATCACCGGGCCGCCGGGGTAACCCAGCCCCAGCAGTCGGGCCACCTTGTCATACGCCTCGCCCGCGGCATCGTCGATGGTGCTGCCCAGCAGCTCGACGTCGTGGATGCTCCGGACCCTCAGGACCTCCGTGTGGCCACCCGAGACGAGGAGTGCGCCGAGGTTCTCAGGAAGGGCCGCAGAGCCCTCCGGCCCCGGCGCGAAAACCTGCTGGTCCAGCAACCCCACGGCCACATGTGCCACCAAGTGGTTGATGGCGAAAAGGGGCTTACCCGTGGCCACAGCGAGGGCTTTCGCCGCGCTCACACCCACCATGAGCGCACCCGCCAGACCGGGCCCGGCCGTCACGGCGATGCCGTCCAGCTCATCCAAGGTGACGCCGGCTTCCTTGAGCGCAGCGTCCAGGGCGGGAACGATCGCCTCCAGATGCGCCCGGGAGGCGATCTCCGGGATCACGCCACCGAAGCGCACGTGCTCGTCCATGGAAGAGGAGACCGTGTTGCTCAGCAGGGTGCTGCCCCGAACGATCCCCACGCCCGTCTCGTCACAAGAGGATTCGATGCCCAGGATCAGCGGTTCGGTTCTGTTCATGGCTTGCCTCCGTTGTCCTGCCCGGCGCCCGGCCCCGCCTCGGGGCCCAGTTCGCGCCGCATGATGAGCGCGTTGATCCCGCCCTTGTAGTAGTTCTTCCGCACGGCGATCTGTTCGAAGCCGAAGCGACGGTACAGGTCCTGGGCCCGGGGGTTGTCCTCCCGGACCTCCAGGAGCATGTCATCGGCCTTGCCATGGGCCGCCCGCTGGAGCAACGTCCGCAGGAGGGCGGAGCCGATCCCCCGGCCTTCGAACTCCGGGATCACGGCGATGGTCTGCACATCGGCGATCGGCGGGATGCACATGAGCCCCGCGTAACCCACCACGGTCCCGCCGATGGTGGCCACGAAGTACTCCCGGGTGTCCCGTTGCATCAGCTCTGCCTCGAACATGTCCAGGGGCCACGCGTCCTCGGGGAACAGCCGCAGCTCCAGGCCGTGGACCACGGGAAGATCCTCCGGGGTCATCCCGCGCAGGCTGAAGCCGGGCTCCCGCTCATCCACGGTGTAGCGCCGGGGGGACTCGTCGTTCCCGCTCACAGGGCCCGCTTCCTCGGTCCGGGCACCTGCGCGTCGGATTCCCGCAGATAGAGGGGCTCGGTGTCCAGGAGCTGCTCGCCACGAGCCAGCCGGGCCAGGGCCAGGGTGCCGAGCGCGACGGCGTCGGGCTGGGTTCGCGCGAAGCCCTCCGCCGGGGGCAGGGCTTCCGGGTACAGGCCTGCGCCCGCGCCGTAGGCCACCGCGCCACTCGACTCGGTGCCGCCCAGCAGCTCGCCGAGCGGGACCTCGGCCGGGAGCTGCACGTGGGGACCGTCGAGGAGGACCGGGGTTCCGGCGTCGTTCGCGTAAAGGGCCCAGTAGACCTCTTTGCGGCGCGCATCGGTGGCCACCAGGAAACGCTCCGGCGCCTGGGCCGCCACGGCCTCGGCGGCGACGGCATCCAGGCTCATGACGCCGTGCACGGGGATGCCCCGGGCGAATCCGAGCGTGCGCGCGACGGTGAGTCCGGCACGCAGTCCGGTGAAGGGCCCCGGCCCGACGCCGACGATGATCGCGTCCAGATCACGGCCGGTCAGACCGGTTTCCTCCAGAAGCCCCGCGACGGCGGGTGCGGTCACCTCGGCATGGCTGCGGGTGTCCTCGGTGGCGAAGCGGGCCAGGACCTCGACGCCGGCGGGGCCGTCTCGGAGGATGGCGGCACTGGCGATGGCCGAGGTGTCGATGGACAGGACTGTCGTCACTGTTTCCCTTCCTGCGGGGGTTCTGATTCGTCGGCGTCCGCGGCCCAGGCCGGGCGTTCGGCCCAGCGGTCCCCGAAGGCGGTCACGGTGAGCGTGCGCGGTTCGTCCTCGTCTTCGAAGTCCAGGATGATCCTGTCCCCGGCGTCCTGCCCCAGGGGACGTTCCAGATCGATCTCCAGGCGGCTGGCGGCCAGTTGCTCGGCGCGGTCACGGCCCCACTCCACCACGGTGACGGAGGTGTCCAGCGTCTCCTCCAGGTCGATGTCCTCAAGTTCCTCGGCGCTGCCCAGCCGGTACGCGTCCACATGCACCAGATCCGGGCCGCCCGGCCTGGGGCCGTCGGCGACGTTGGGGTGGCGGCGGGCCAGGACGAAGGTGGGAGAGATGATGCCCTCCCGGACCCCCAGACCGCGGCCGAGGCCCTGCGTGAACGTGGTCTTCCCGGCGCCGAGTCCACCACTGAGGATCAGCAGGTCCCCCGCGTTCAGAGTGGTTCCGATCCGCTCGGCGAGCGCCTGGGTCTGCTCCACATCGGTCACGTGAAAGGTCACGCTCCAGAGGGGTGCGCTCATGCTCCGGCTCCCGCGGGGCCGGGCGCGGCCTCGGTTCCGTCCGCGGGGCCGGGCGCGGCCTGGCTGTCCACATAGACGCGCGGGACACGGCCACTGATCCGCGTGACGATCTCGTAGTTGATGGTCCCCGCGGCCGCGGCCCAGTCGTCGGCGAGCGGGCCGCCGTCGCGCCCCGAGCCGAAGAGCACCGCCGGCGTCCCCACGAGGGCGAGCCGTTCCGCGCCGTCGAGTTCGGCGTCCAGGTCCACCACCATCTGGTCCATCGCGATCCGGCCCACCACGGGGTACGTGTGGCCGGCGAGGCGCACGGGACCACCGGTGGCGATCCTCGGCACGCCATCGGCGTAACCCAGCGGGATCAGGGCCAGAGTGCTCGGCTCCTTAGTCCGGTAGTGCAGGCCGTAGGAGACTCCCTGGCCGGCCGGGACCGCCTTGCAGTTCGCCACCCGGGTCTGGAGCGTCATGGCAGGGATGAGTCCGAGTTCGTCGCTGCGCTGATCGGCGAAGGGAGAGAGCCCGTAGACACCGATGCCCACGCGGACCAGGTCGAAGTGCGCATCGGGGCGGGTGAAGGCGGCCGGGGTGTTGGCGATGTGGCGGACCTCCGGGTCGATCCCCGCGTCCTCGGCGAGCGCGATGGCCTCACGGAAGACGTCCAGCTGGTGGTCCGTCTCCGGGCGGTGCGGCTCGTCCGCCACGGCCAGGTGGGAGAAGATGCCCACTACGCGCAGGAGCCCCTGGTCCTGGTACTCGATGGCCTCGCCGATGAGCTGGTCCCAGGACTCGACCGTTGACCCGTTCCGGCCCAGACCGGTGTCGACCTTGAGGTGGACGCGGGCCGGGCGCTCCACGGAGCGCGCCGCGGCCACGATGTGTTCCAGTTCCCAGCCGGAGCAGCCGAGATCGATGCCCGCTTCGATGGCCGCGGTGAAGTCAGTGTCCGGGGTGTGCAGCCAGGCGAGCAGCGGCGCCTCGATCCCGGCGGCCCGCAGGGCCAGCGCCTCGCTGACGTGGGCCGTGCCCAGCCAGCTCGCACCGCCGTCGAGCGCCGCCTGCGCGGTCTTCAGCGCACCGTGTCCGTAGCCGTCCGCCTTGACCACGGCCATGACCTTGGCCGGGGCGGCCACCTCGGACATCCGGCGGACGTTGTGCCGGATGGCGGCGAGGTCGATGATGGCCGCCCGCTCCGGGATGGTGATGCCGTCCTGCGCTGTCACCGGGCGGCTCTCCGCCGGCGGATTCGGGGAAGTCGGGGTCTCGGAAGTCACCTATCAAGTCTAGGGGCGTTGCGGGCCGCTTTCCCGGTGCCACCGCGTAGCCCTCGTCACGGGGCCTTCGGGTCACCTCCGTGACACCGCTGAGCGGTAAAGTCACTGAGGGACGTCAGCATCCACCGTCCCGCCCGAGTCAGCCCTGGGAGCCTGGGAGGAAACATGCCGCAGATCAGCCGCGTCGCATTCCTCTCCTTGCACACCTCACCGCTGGAGCAGCCCGGTTCCGGGGATGCGGGCGGCATGAACGTCTATGTGCGTTCCCTGGCCTCCGCGTTGGCCCGCTCCGGTGTGGAGGTGGAGATCTTCACCCGGGCCGTGGCGCCGGATCAGCCGGATGTGGAGCATCCCGAACCTGGTATCTGTGTCCACAACATCCAGGCCGGCCCCCGGAGGCGGATCCCCAAGGAGCAGTTGCCCTCTCTCATCCACCGGATGGCGGACGAGGTGGATGCGATCCGCGCCCGGCAGGACCAGGGACACTACCAGCTGATCCATTCGCACTACTGGCTCTCCGGGGTTGCCGGGCTGCATCTGGCCAGGGCCTGGCATGTTCCTCTGGTGCACACCATGCACACCATGGCACGGGTGAAGAACCAGCACCTGCATTCCGGTGAGCACGCGGAGCCGGAGAACCGCGAGCAGGGTGAGCAGTGCCTGGTGGACGGCGCGGCCCGGCTGATCGCCAACACCCGGGCCGAGGCGCAGGAGCTGCGATCGCACTATGACGCCTCTCCCGCGGCGATCGACGTAGTGGCGCCCGGGGTGGACCTCGACGTCTTCTCCCCCACCGGCCCGGTGGCCGATGGCCCCGCGGGCTTCCACGTGGTCTTCGCCGGGCGCATGCAGCGACTCAAGGGCCCGCACGTCCTGGTGCAGGCGGCCGCGGCGCTCCGGGCGCGGCGGCCGGACATCCCCCTGCGGCTGACTCTGCTGGGCGAGCAGAGTGGCAGCCGCCAGTACGACATCGACTCGGTCATCGCCTCGACCGGTATGGCGGATGCGGTCACCCGGCTGAGCGCGGCTCCTCGTGAGGAGCTGGCCGCGTGGTTCCGGGCCGCGGATGTGGTGGCCATGCCGTCTTACAGCGAATCGTTCGGGCTGGTGGCGCTGGAAGCACAGGCGTGCGGGACACCGGTGCTGGCCACGCGCGTGGGCGGGCTGGCCGATGCCGTGGACGACGGCGTCAGCGGCCTGCTGGTGGACGGCCACCGGATCACCGCCTGGGCGGCCGCCCTGGAACGGCTGTACGACGACGGCGCCTTGCGGTCCGCGCTCGGTGCGGGTGCTGTGCGCCATGCCTCGGCCTTCGGCTGGGACAGCGCCGCCCGCGCCACACTGGCCTCGTACCGCCGGGCACTCGGCGGAGCCTAAGCTCCTGCGGGAAGCCGGCCTGCTCTCCCGCTCAGCCACGGTCCGCAGACCGCGGCCCGGCGTCCCCGGCCCGAGGCGGCACTCCTCACAGCCCCGGCCGCCGGAACCACTCCGGACACGTCCGGCGCCCGCGCCGTAAATCCGGTATTCCAAAGAAGAAAACGCCCATTCCGGCATTCGGTAGGACGCACTCGAAAACCGGCCATTCTCCCTGGTTTTCAGCCATTCACTCGATCCCCTTGCGCGTTCAATGTGATGCGGAATACTATTTTTCTGTATACCAAATTGCTGGGCGGGAACCGCCCTCTCCCAGAAGGCACTCCGATGACGAAAACAACGAAACCCACGCCGGCGGGCACGTCCGGCCCAGGTGCCACTGCCTCGACCGGCACTCCCTGGTTCAATCCGTCTGGGCGCCAGTGGGTCTCCATGATCCTGCTGTCCGCGGTGATCTGCTCCGCCGCCATCCTCGTCGGGACCTACACCATCCCGCTCGGCAAGGCGGCGATCGTCCTCCAGCCCGTTCTCTGGGCCGTTCTGATGGGCGCCGTCATCGGGGTGCAGCGCTGGAAGCCCCTCTCCGGACAGAGCCGCGCGGTCAACTCCGTGCTGCTGAACGTCAGCATCGTGCTCTTCCTGGCGGCGCTCGGTGTGGGCGTCGGACCGTCGCTGGGCAAGCTGACCACCATCGGCCCGGCCATCGTCCTCCAGGAAGTCGGGCACATCTTCGGCACGGTCATCCTCGCCCTGCCGGTGGCCGTGGCCCTCGGCCTGGGCAAGGCGGCCATCGGTGCCACCTGGGCCATCGACCGTGAGTCCTACCTGGCCTACGCACTGCAGAAGTTCGGCGTGAAGTCCCCCGTCTACCGCGGCGTCTTCTCCGTCTGGCTCCTCGGCAGCGTCTTCGGAGCCGTCTTCATCTCACTCCTCGCCGGTCTGCTCGGGGGGCTGGGCATCTTCGACGTCCGGTCCCTGGCCCTGGGCCTCGGCCTGGGCTCCGGCTCCATGATGCTCGGCGGCGCGGCCGCCCTCTCCGCGATCCACCCGGATCAGGCAGCCGAGATCCTCGCCCTGGCAGGCCTGTCCAATCTGGTGACCAATCTGGTGGGCTTCTACGCCGGCGTCTTCGTTTCCCTGCCCATCTCGCAGCGGCTCTACAAGTTCTGGTCCCGTCTGTTCCGCCGCAATGACGACGGGCAGCGCATCGATGCCCGCGGCAACGCGGCAGGCCCCGCAGCGAAGGTCAAGGACGCCAACGCGGCCAAGCTGGACGTCAACGCGGTGATCAAGGACCCTGAGGTCGCCATGGGATCCAAGCAGTGGATCCTGGTCTTCGTCGCCAGCCTGGCGGTCGGTCTGATGCTGAACGTGATCGGCACCCACAAGTTCGTGCCCAGCCAGATCACCGGGATCCTGCTCCTCGGCGTCCTCACCGCCATCGCCTTCCTCCTGAGCAAGGCCGTGCCGAACGTGCCGCCGAGCGTATGGGTCCTGGCCCTGGCGACCCTGGTGACGGCGCCCTTCATGCCGTTCTCCTCGGTCCTGGTCTCAATCACCAAGGACTTCAACCCGCTGTTCGTCGGCCTCGGGTCCATCGCAATGCTCGGTCTGAACCTGGGCCGCGATGTCAACGCCCTCAGGACGCTCAACTGGCGCCTGGTGGTCATCGCCTGCATCACCTTCACTGCGAGTTTCGTGGCCGCCGCCGCGCTCGCCCAGTTCGTGATCCATCTCTAGGAGGGATCGCCCCAAGCCGAGGCGGCCGGCCGGACCACAGGGTCCGTCCGGCCGCCTCTCCACGTCCAGGCCAGGCCCCTGCTGCGGGGACATTCCGGACCACCGGACACGGAAAGCCACACGCAGCAACAGTCACCTCAGGACACACAGCGCGGAGCAAGGAGACTTCAGCCACTGTGGCCCTCAAAAAGTCCTGCGGCTTGCTAATATGGATTCTCCTACCGGCATTCCGGTTGGCACCCTCACCCCACCTTCCCGGCCTTGGACGGGCGCGCTGTCGTGCGTCTGAAAACGGCCCCTGCTTGACCGAGGAGACCCCTGCCCTCATGACCGCTCTGGCCGAACCGGACTACTTCGAAGAAGAGGACTACCACCGAGGCCTGGCAGCCCGGTACGAGGAAGGCTTCGGGCACACGCCCGATGCCGAGGACGACTACGACAACGGCTTCGACGAGATCGACCGGATGCTCGACGGCCTCCTCACGGACGACGAGGACGACTTCGACGCGCCCGCCAAGAAGCCCTCCACCAAGAAGTCCGCGGCGGCCAAGGCCACCACGGTGCCGGACCTGGACCAGGACGTCCCCGCCAAGAAGGCCACGGCCCCGCGGAAGGCGTCCGCCAAGACGCCGCCCAAGGCGAGCCCGGTCATCACCCGCAGGATCGCCCCCCTCGTCGAGGCCCCCGCCGTTGAGGAGTCCCCCGAAGCCCTTGCCTCGGACCTCAGCGAGACCCCGGCGGCCGAGGCACCCACCGAAGCGACCGCCGTCGTCGTCGTGGAAGAGACCGCCGCCGAGGCAGCCGAAGAGGCCGTCTCCGTGGTTACCGGGATCGTGGACGAGGAGCCGGCGCCGGAGGTTCCTGCGAGCCCCTTCTTCGCCCCGCACATCGCGGCCGTGAACGAGCACGTCGAACTTCTCCGGAAGCTCCGCCCCGGCTTCGAGGTGCCCTATGTGGACCCCATGCACTCGATCGATGACTGCCGCATCCTGAGCCTGTTCTCCAACAACAGCGCAGCCTCGCCGCAGGGCGTGGTGTGGGCCGGCGACGACGACGCGGCCACCCGCCTGCTCGGCCTGCAGTACCAGCTCGGCCTGCGCCCGGAGTGGATGATCCCGTGGAACACCCACCCGTGGTTCACGCCGGGAGAAGCCAACGGCAAGCTGACGCCGGAGCAGGTGAGCTCCGGTCTCAAGCCCCTGATCGGCCTGCTGCGGATCCTGCCGCGCGTTTCGGCCATCGTCGCCCACGGCACCGAGGCCAACCGTCTGGCCCAGATGCTCCTCAAGACCGACAACCCGCTGATCTGGCGCCGCGGCCTCAAGGTCTACAAGGCACGCTCCCTGCACGGCCGCTCCTTCGCCGGCTCCAAGGAACGTCAGACCGAGTGGCTGATCGACATGGGCCGCTCCTACGCGGACGCCATGGCACGCGCCGGTCTTCAGTCCGGGCGGCGCTGACCCCGGACGTGAAAAGGACCCCTCCTGACGGAGGGGTCCTTTTTCGTGCTGTGTGCTCAGGCCAGCAGACGGCCCCACCTCGGGTCCAGCAGCGGAGCGCCGGCGAGTTCGAGGCAGCGCCACAGGGTGACCGCCACGGAGTCGAGCACCGGAACGCCGGTCCGGCGCTCCACTTCCTCCGTCACAGGCGCCCCGTAGAGGTTGGTGCAGAGGTACACGAGGGCATCCGGCCCGTCCTGAGCCAGCTCCTCGGACGGCGCCAGGAGGCTCTCCGGGGACACCCTGGCGAAGGACTCGTTGTCACTCAGGCCGAGGGCACGGTGCCCGCTGACCCGGATCCCCTCGCCCGTGTAGCGCTCGATGACCTGCTCGTTCACATCCGGCGTGTACGGCGTCAGGAGGCCGATGCTGCCGGTGCCGAAACGTTCGAACGCATCGAGATAGGCCAGCGTGGAGGTCGTGGCGGGGACCCCGGTGGCCGCGGTGATCTCCTGGGTGATCGCCCGGTCATGCCCGGCTCCGAGCCAGGATCCCGAGGTGCCGTTCCAGGCGATGACATCCACCCCGGCGGTGGCCAGAAGCTCGGCGGCGGCACGCATTCCGGCCGCGTCGAACTGCTGATCCGACCCCGCGTCCAGGGCGATCCTGGTCACCGGGATTCTCGCGGAATGGATGGTCACATCCTCGCGGTCCCCCAGGATCCGGTAGCTCATCGGTTCCAGGCAGGTGTTGGAGGACGGGACGATCATCCCGATCCGCACAGGGCGTTCCGCACTGAGCACAGTGGATTCCACGGCCATGATCAGGCTCCCGTCCCGGCGAAGACCGTCGCGGTGGCGGCAGCGCCGGCCTGGCTCTCGCTGAATCCTTGCCGGGCCACGAAACGCCCCACGGCGCCGGGGTCGTGGAAGCCGTCCGCGTCCAGGACCACCCGGCCCGCGGAGATCACCACGTCCGGCCAGCCCCGCAGCTGCCGGCCGTCGAACGGTGAGAAGTCCGTTCCCATGTGCAGGGCGGCCCCGTCCACCAGGCGCGACTCGGCAGGGTCGAAGAGCACCAGATCGGCGTCCATCCCCTCGGCGATGACGCCCTTGCCCGGCAGCGCATTGAGCCTTGCAGGACCCGTGGAGAAGAGCTCCACGAAGCGTTCGAGCAGGCCGTCACTGACGGCGAGCCCTTCCCCTGCCGCTTCCACCAGCGCCGTGAAGGCCGCCGGCATCCGGGTCTCCACACCCGGCAGACCGTGAGGCATCTGACGGATGTCATCCGTGCGCTCACGCTTCTGCGTCAGGTCGTAGCAGGAGTGATCGCTGGAGACGGTGTGCACCGCTCCCTGGACGAAGCGCTCCCGCAGGGCCGCCACGGTCTCCGCCGACCTCATCGGCGGGCAGCACGCGAACCACTCCGGGAAGCGGGAGGCGTACACGCCGTCGTCGAGCAGAAGGTAGTGCGGGCACGTCTCGGAGTAGGCGTCCACGCCGCGGGTGCGCGCCTCGCTCACCAGGTCGACGGCGCCGGGCGTGGACTGATGCACGAAGTACACGGGGGCGTCCGTGTACTCGGCCATGGCCAGGACCTCCCGGACCGAGGCCTCCTCCGCGAGCTCCGGCCGCGTGTGGTGAAGGTGCTCGATGCCGATCTCCCCGGCCTGGGCGTGCTCCTGAGTGCAGTCCACGATCATGGCGTCGTGCTCGGCGTGGATGTAGGTCAGACCGTCCAGCCGCTTCATCTCCTTCATGACTTTCAGCACGGTGTCGTTGTCGCTCATGGTGCCGCCACGGTTGGTCATGTACATCTTGACGGAGCGGATGCCCATCTCCGCGAGGGCGTCCAGCTGGGCGGGGACCGTCTCGTCCCAGCTGATCACCGAGCCGTGGAGCGCGACGTCGCAGCGCGCCTGGCGGGCCAGCTCACGCTTGTTGCGGGCCGCCTCCAGAGGGGTCTCGCTCGCGTCGCGCGGGATGCCGAAGTCCATGATGGTGGTGGTGCCGCCCCAGAGTGCGGCGCTGGAGGTCACGGCGTAATCGTCCAGGGTGCGGAAGCGGCCCGTGATCTGAGCGACGTGGCAGTGCCCGTCGATGCCGCCGGGGATCACCGGCCGGCCCTGGGCATCGATGACGCGCGCCGCGGCAGGCAGCGGCCCGTCGAGCGGAAGGATCGCCTCGACGCGCCCTCCATCGATGAGAAGGTGCCCTTCGACGGTGCCGTCGGCATTGACGATCCGGGCGTTGGTGATGAGGATTTCGGTCATGTCATGCGCCCCTTTCCGGGGTGAGGGAGGAGTCCTGAAGTGTGGTGAGGGCGGCGTCCAGTGCCGGGGAGAGCCCAGCCCGGGGCTTGATGGGCGGCGGCGCGAAGGCCCCCGCGAAGTGCGGGCCGGAAGCCAGGCCGATCACGGCCTCCGCCATCCGGATGCCGGCGCTGATCCCGTCCACCACCGGAACCGGGATCTGCCCCGCCACGGTGCGGGCCAGGCCCGCGAGCGGAGCGCCGGCCAGGATCACGACGTCGGCGCCGTCCTCCTGCACGGCCTGCCTCGCCAGGGAGACGAGGGCGGGGCCGAAGTCGTCCTGGACGGCGCCGATGCCGCCCAGGGCGTCCTTGAGGGAGCGGACGGACGCCAGTCGGCCTGCCAGGCCGAAGCCTTCCACGCATTCCCGATACCAGGCCGTGATGCGGTCCGAGATGGCGATGATGGAGAACCGGTGCCCCTGAAGTGCCGCCGCGCAAAGCGCGGCCTCGGTGATGCCGATGACCGGAACCTGGGCGAGTTCCTTCAGGGCCGGCATGCCGGGATCACCGAAGGCGGCCACCAGGACGCCATCCACGGTCCCGGCATGCTGGGCCATGACCTCCGCCACGGCCCCGGCTGCGATGAGCGACTCCAGCCGCGTCTCGATGTACTCGACGCCGTAGGGGGCGGTCCTGAGCAGGAGTTCCGTTCCCTCTCCCGCCGAGCGGAGCGCCTCCGCCTCGATGAGAGCGGTCACGTCCTCGCTGATGTTGGGGTTGATCACTAGGAGTTTCATGTCAGTCTTTCGTCGGCAGACCCGGCCGCCGACGGCGGCTCACACGGTGTCTGGGTACTGTTCGCGATATTTCTCGATGTGGTGAGCGGACTGCTGCGCGGCCCGCTCGGGGTCTCCGCTGGCGATGGCGTCCAGCAGCTCCCGGTGTTCCTTGATCAGCTCGGGCAGATCACGCACGTGCCGGAAGAGCCAGTGCATCCGGCTCTGGAGCGGTTCCAGGGCCGATTTGAGGAAGGTGTTGTCGGCGATCCGGGTCAGCTCGTCGTGGAACTCGCTGTTGAGCCGGTGCGCGTCGGCCAGGCTGCCCCGGGCGAGAGCACCGTCCGCCTGCTCCACCAGGTTCCGCAGCTTCGTCAGGTCCTCCTCGGTGGCCCGCTCGGCGGCAAGGCGGCAAGCCAGCACTTCGAGGGAGATCCGGACGTCGAAGAGATCATCGACGTCCTTCTCCTCCAGGGCCGTCACCACGGATCCGCGCGTCGCGCGCTCCGTGACCAGGCCCTCCTGCTGGAGCATCCTCAACGCCTCCCGGACCGGGAGGCGGGACACCTTGAACTCCGCGGCGAGGTCCCGCTCCACCATCCGGGCACCCGGGGCGTAGTGCCCCTCGAAGATGCGGTTCCGGATGGCGTCCCGGATCACTTCACGCAATGGAAGCTCCCGCTGGGTCTCCTCCGTGGGCTGTGCCATGTGGTCCCCTCTGCTCGACGATTATGGGATCCCAGCCTAGTACGCGTGAGGTCCCCTGCCGAGTGAAGGGGGCCGGCGAGACGTAGTCACCACTATGTGACGCGCCGCACCCTGGCCAGGCGGTGTCCGAGGGCCCCGGCCTCGCGGCCGGGGACACCAGTCAGACGGCCAGCCTCTTGCTGTAGTCCAGCACCAGCACGGAGACTCCCATGATGATGGCCGAGGCCACGAAGTAGAGCAGCGCCCAGGTGTAGCCGCCGGTGGCACCGACGATGAACCCCACCACGATCGGCGTGATCATGCCCGCGATGTTGCCACTGAGGTTCATGGCCCCACCCAGGACGCCGGCGTTGGCGCGGCCTCCCAGAGTCGCCGGCACGGCCCAGAAGAGACCCACCCAGCGGAGGAAGAACAGCACCACGGAGAGCAGGACGACGGCCGTGATCGGATCGCCGACCACTGTGACGCCCACCAGACCGAGGGTGACCACCAGGGCGGAGAAGCCCAGGAGAGAGCGCATCACCACATTGGTGTCGTAACCACGCTCACGCAGCTTGTCCGCGAGGGAGCCGCCGATGATCTCCCCGACGAAGCCTGCGCCGAAGATCACGAAGGTGGACCAGCCGATGGTCTTCAGATCAAAATGCTTGGCCTGGGACAGGAACAGCGGCCCCCAGGTGAGCAGTCCGTAGAACACGCCGTTGAAGCCGAACCAGCCGAAGCACATGGCCCAGAAGGAGCGGTACTTCAGGTAGGGAAGCAGGCCACGGCGGTTGGTGTTCACGCCCTGGGCCTGGGCGGCCTCGTCCTCAGCGCGGTGCGAGGCCTCGATGTACTCCGCCTCCGCGTCGTTGACGGCACGGTGCTGGCGGGGGTTGTCACGGACGTACCACCAGATGACCAGGCCGAGGACCACGGTCAGGATGCCGGCGATGACGAACGCCGGACGCCAGCCACCGGCCGAGGAGATCAGCCAGGTGATGAGGATGCCGCCCACACCAGCGCCCAGCGGGGCACCGGCGTCCAGGATGGTGGCGCCGCGGCCCCGTTCCTTGGAGTGCATCCAGAGAGCGTTGAGCTTGCCACCGGCAGGCATCACGCCGGCCTCGGTGACGCCGATGCCCATTCGGGCGATGAACATGCTCAGGAATCCGCCCGCCATACCGGACGCGGCGGTGGCCGCTCCCCAGCCGATGCAGGACGCCGTGACCACCTTGCGGGGCCCGAAGCGGTCGATCAGCCAGCCGACCGGCACCTGCATGAGGGCGTAGGTCCAGAAGAAGGCCGAGAGCAGAAGCCCGACCAGCTCCGGGCCCATGTTGAATTCCTTCTGGATGATGGGCAAGGCCACGGAGATCGACCCACGGTCGATGTAGTTGACGGAGACGAGCACCAACAGCAGCAGGAAGAGCTTCCAGCGGACCTTGGTGGGTTTGGTTCGCTGGCTCTGAGGAGAGTCAGTCTCCACTGCGGAGTCCGCGGTGGTTTCCTGGGGAAGGGACACGAGGTCCTCCTTCGCTTCTTCGGGAGGGCTGCCGGTGCGCCGTCGGCCGGCCCGGGAGGTCTATTTTGGGATCCCGTGTTGGGATCCCAAAAACCACCATAGATATGATCCACGTCACGGTCAAGACTTGGGATCCCAAAAAAGATTGTGACTGTCACAGTCCTCCCCCAACGACGGAAGGGCACCCGTCGTCCGACGGATGCCCTTCCCAACCCCAGTGGGGGAAGACTCAGCGTTCGAGGTCGCCCCGGATGAAGGCTTCCACGTTCTCCCGAGCAGTGGTGTCATCCACCTGCTCCGGCGGGGACTTCATGAAGTAGCTGGAGGCGGACAGCAGCGGGCCGCCGATGCCACGGTCCAGGCCGATCTTGGCGGCGCGGATCGCGTCGATGATCACACCGGCCGAGTTCGGGGAGTCCCACACCTCCAGCTTGTACTCCAAGGACACCGGGGCGTCGCCGAAGTTGCGGCCTTCCAGACGGACGAAGGCCCACTTGCGGTCATCCAGCCACGCCACGTAGTCGGACGGACCGATGTGCACGTCATCGGCACGCAGCTCGGCCTCGACGTTGGAGGTCACGGCCTGAGTCTTGGAGATCTTCTTGGACTCCAGGCGATCGCGCTCCAGCATGTTCTTGAAGTCCATGTTGCCGCCGACGTTCAGCTGGTACGTCCGGTCCAGGGTCACGCCGCGGTCCTCGAACAGCTTGGCCATGACGCGGTGCGTGATGGTGGCGCCGATCTGGCTCTTGATGTCATCGCCCACGATCGGCAGCTTGGCGGCCTCGAACTTCGCGGCCCACTCCGGGGTTCCGGCGATGAAGACGGGCAGAGCGTTGACGAAGGCCACGCCGGCGTCGATGGCGCACTGCGCGTAGAACTTGGCGGCTTCCTCACTGCCCACGGGCAGGTAGCAGACCATGACGTCCACCTCGGCGGCCTTCAGGGTGGCCACCACGTCCACCGGTTCCTCCGGTGCCTCCACGATCGTCTCGCGGTAATAGCGGCCCAGGCCGTCCAGGGTGTGTCCGCGCTGGACGGTGATGCCGGTGCTGGGCACGTCGGCGATCTTGATCGTGTTGTTCTCGCTCGCCCCGATGGCGTCGGCCAGGTCCAGGCCCACCTTCTTCGAATCGACGTCGAAGGCCGCCACGAACTGGACGTCCCGCACGTGATACGGGCCGAACTCCACATGCATGAGGCCCGGAATCGTGCTGTTCGGATCAGCATCCTTGTAGTACTCGACGCCCTGCACCAGGGAAGCGGCACAGTTGCCTACGCCAACAATGGCAACGCGAATGGGGTGTGACGGCACGGAACTCCTTAGTCAAATCGTGAACTGCGGGCTCCACCCGGGGCCGGGGAGCGGCAGCGAGCGCCTGGCAGCAATGCCTCAGGCGCTCAAGCAGTCTATCGAACACGCCGAAGTGGCCCGAAAACCCTCGGCAACACTCCTAACGCATCCCGCACCGTTTTTAGTCCCGTGTCCGGAATGCGGACGACGACGGCGGCCGGAAGGCCACCGTCGTCGTCGCTTCTGGTGTGCCGCTCAGGAGTTGCGGTGCAGCTTCGGCGACCAGACATTGATGTCCGATTCCACGGCGAACTTGTCGATCGCGGAGAGTTCCTCCGCCGTGAAATCGAGCCGGTCGATGGCACCGAGCGTGTCCTCCAGCTGCCGCACGCTGGAGGCACCCACCAGTGCGGAAGTGACCGGGGTGCCCTTCGGCTGGTCCCGCAGGATCCACGCGATGGCCATCTGGGCCAGCGTCTGGCCACGGCCGGCGGCGATCTCGTTCAGGCCGCGGACCCGGTCCATGGCCTCCTCGGTCAGCGCCTTCTCACTGAGGAACCGCTGCTGGGCGGCCCGGGAATCGGCCGGGATGCCCTTCAGGTACCGGTCCGTCAGCATGCCCTGGGCCAGGGGCGAGAAGGCGATGCAGCCGGCACCCACCTGGTCCAGCGCTTCGTAGAGGTTGGGAGTGCCGTCCTCGGTCCAGCGGTTCAGCATGGAGTAGCTGGGCTGGTGGATGAGCAGCGGCGTTCCGAGCTCCTTGAGGATGCGGGCCGCCTCCAGGGTCTGCTCCGGGGTGTAGGAGGAGATGCCCGCGTAGAGCGCCCGGCCGGAGCGGACAGCGTGGTCCAGGGCGCCCATGGTCTCCTCCAGCGGAGTGGCCGGGTCCGGACGGTGGCTGTAGAAGATGTCCACGTAGTCCAGGCCCATGCGCTTGAGGGAGGCATCCAGGCTGGAGAGAAGGTACTTGCGGGAACCCCACTCCCCGTAGGGGCCCTCCCACATGTGGTAGCCGGCCTTGGTTGAGATGACCAGTTCGTCGCGGTAGGGCCGGAAGTCCTCGGCCAGGTGGCGGCCGAAGTTGGTTTCGGCGCTGCCTGCCGGCGGGCCGTAGTTGTTGGCCAGATCGAAGTGCGTGACGCCCAGGTCGAACGCGCGGCGGAGGATGGCCCGCTGGGTTTCGAAGGGTTTGTCATCACCGAAGTTGTGCCACAGGCCGAGGGAGATGGCGGGCAGCTTCAGTCCGCTGCGTCCGACGCGGCGGTAGGGCATGGTGTCGTAGCGCTGAGGGGAAGCAAGGTAAGTCACATCACCATCCTGCCACTCGAGTAACCAGGCGGCGAGCGCCGTTCCGCATGATGAAACCCGGTGCACACGCTGGAACCGACCGTCCGAAAGGACGGCGCTCCGGGCGGACGCTCGCCGCCGCAGGGTGGATTCCTCTCCCCCACAGGGAGGAGCCCGTGCCGATCGACCGGTTCCCGGTGTGGCGCTCCCCTACGCTGAATCCCATGATCAGCTCGCTTCAGGCTTCCTCGGAGGTCGCTCCCGGGAAACTCCCCGCCGGCCGACGGACAGTGCTCCGGGCTCTCGGAAACTCGTGGCTCACCTGGCTGCCCTCGTCCGCCGCGCTCCTCGTCCTGGCCGGGGCGTTCCTTGTGGAGAGTCATCGTTTCGACCGAGGTCTGAGCGTCACGATCGCCCTGAGCGCCGCACTGGCCGCGGCGCCGCTGGCGCCCTGGCCGGCGATCGCCTTCGCGGGGCTCACGATCCTGGGACAGTCATTGGGGGTTGTCCCAGGACCGCTCCTCGCCGGCGTCTGGGGATACGGCGCGGTTCCTCTGCTTCTCTTCGCCGCCACCCTGGCGCTCTTGCGGCAGCACCGGGGCACGACGGCGGACGGTCGGGTGCCCCGGAGGCCTCGGCTGGGGCGCGCCTTGCTCACTCCTCCGACGTCGACCGCGCTGGCCGGGACGGCCCTCTGCGCGCTCATCGCGACCGCCTGCACGCGCGATGACATCTGGATGGCCTACTACTTCCCGCCCGTGATGGGCGACGGGCGGCTCCGTCCAGCGGTCTACTGGGTCTTCCTGTTCCTCATGGCGGGTGCCATCTGCCTGGCCTCGTGGGGCACGGCCGTGCTGGTGCACCGCGCCCGGCGCAGTGCGGACGCACAGCTGAAGGCCGAGGCCACTGTGCAGGCCCAGGCGGTGGAGCTGGCGCTTCAAAGCGAACGGGAGCGGATCTCCCGCGAGCTGCACGATATTCTGGCGCACTCACTCACCGTGGTCACCGCCCAGGCTGAGGGTATCCGGTACATCGCCCTCCAGGAACCGGAGACGGCAAGGGAATCCGCAGGAATCATCGCCTCGGTGTCCCGGACGGCCTTGCGGGATGTGCGGCACTTGCTCGAGTCCGAAGCAGACCCGGACGCCCCGGCGCCGGGACTTCAGGATCTCCCCGAGCTGCTGGACCGTTTCCGGAGCAGCGAGATGCCGGTCCGTCTGGAACAGGACGCGGTCTCCCTGTCTCCCGCTCAGGAGCTTGCCGTCTATCGCCTGGTCCAGGAGTCCCTGACCAATGCCTTCCGTCATGGCCAGCGTGCCCAGGGTGCCCATGTCCGGATCTCGAAACTGCCCGGCGCGGGCGTGGAGCTGGAGATCGTCTCCGTGATGGACCCACGGCGCTGTGCGGAAATGCCACGCGACCGCCCTGGCCTTGGCATTCCCGGCATGCGACAGCGAGCCGAGGCCCTGGGTGGCTCGCTGGACGCCCGGGCCGTCACCAGCCATTTCACGGTCACGGCGGTCCTGCCATGACGGGCACGCCGACGGCATCGGTGATCCGCGTGGCGCTGGTGGACGACCAGCCGCTCTTCAGCGCGGGCTTGAAAATGATCCTGCGCAGTCAGCCTGATCTTGAGCTGGTGGGCGAAGCGACCGATGGCGAGGCAGCCCTGACCATGGTCGCGGAGGCCGGGCCCGACGTCGTGCTCATGGACATCCGCATGCCGAAGCTGGACGGGATCACCGCCACGCGACGGCTGCTCACTGACGGGATGCCGGCGCTGAAGGTGATCGTCCTGACCACCATCCAGCATGACGAGGCCGTGGTCCGCGCCATCCAGGCGGGTGCCGCCGGTTTCCTCACCAAGGACACCACTCCGGAGTTCCTGCTCGCCTCGATCCGGACCGTGCATGCGGGGCACAGCGTCATGGCCCCGAGAACCAGCAACGAACTGCTGCGAGACTACCTGTCGCCACCGGAGGCGGACCGTTCCGTGCTGGAAGGCCTGAGCGAGCGCGAGCAGGAGGTGTTCCTGGCGGCGGCGCGCGGTCAGAGCAATGCCGAGATCGCCGCAGGGCTGTTCCTCGGCGAAGCCACGGTCAAGACCCACATGGGGAATGTCCTCACCAAACTCCGGCTGAAGAGCCGGATCCAACTGATCGCGTTCGCCTACGAGCACGGCCTGCTGGCCACGAAAAACTCCTGAATCGACGGAAGGCAATCATGAAGACGAGGGATTGGGGCCTTGGCATTCTAGCTCTGGGAGCGATCGTGGCGGTGACAGCCGGGACGACCGGCCCTCTGCCGGGGCCCGTCCCGGACACTTCGGCCTACGGATCGGATCAGAGTCCGGTCATCCCGGCGGAGAACGCCAAGCCCGGAATCGTGGCGGAGGTGCTCGGCCTCCTCCAGGAGCCCAAAGCCGTGTTCGATGCCCGGACGAAAGTCACCACCGAATGCATGGCCACAGCTGGATTTCCAGGCTTCTCCAACGGCGGACAAGGCGACCGGCTCACTGACATGAGTGCGTCACTTCATGGATTCCCAGGGCTGAGTCTGGAGCGGGCGAGGATGAACGGGTATCGAAGCGACGATGACGCGGTGACGAGTCCCGCCGCCGATCCCGCGCAGGAACTCAAGGCGTATCAGGGGTTCGACCCCATCAGCTCCGGGGCGAATCCTGACTTCACGAAAGGCTGCCGAGGAGCGGGATACATCGCCATCTACGGCGGCGCCACTGCGGACCAGGAGTTCACCCGCGTCTTGGGCACACTTCTGCCGGCCATCCACAGCGCGAACCGTGACAACGGCTTCAAGAGCGCCCTCGTGGAATGGTCGAAGTGCATGAACGACGCCGGATTCCCCGGTCTGACGGATCCGGGCCATGCGGGGTCGCTGAGCCTGAACTTCGTGGGCACCGACGGCGCAGGTCCGGAAGCCCGGAGGATCGCCGTCGCGGACGTGACCTGTCGCGGCACGACCAACCTCATCCCGCGTCTGGACGCCGTCCTCGCCCGCTATCTGACCACCGCCGTCGAACAGCACGGGCCCGAACTGGCCAAGGTCAAGACGATCCGGGACAAGGCCGCCGACCGCTCGGCGTCGCTCCCCAAATAAGCCCGGTTCCCCTGGCGAGACGCCAGATGGGCACAGTCCGGGGCGTTTACACCGTGCTCACCTGCCGTCCCGCGGCCGGAGGGAGGGCCTGCTTACCCCCGCCACCCTTGCAGGACCAGCATGGACTTGGCCGGCACCGCGATCTTCGCGCGGGCTGCGAGCGATCCCTTGCACTCGCGCCCCGAGGTGTCCAGCACGGGCGTCCACCCTGCGGAGAAGTTCTCGGCCGGGAGCGTGAACTCCACCTCGTCGTCGTGGGCGTTGAAGCAGAGCATGAAGTCGTCGTCAAGGATCTCCTCGCCGCGCTCCCCCGGTGCCTGGATGGCGCCGCCGTTGAGGAACATGGCCAGGGTCCGGGCGAAGCCGTTGTTCCAGTCCTCGTCCGTCATCCGGGTGCCGTCCGAGTCCAGCCACACTACATCCGGCAGCCACTCGCCTTCCGACGTCTCCGCCGGACGCCCGTCGAAGAAGCGACGGCGACGGAACACCGGATGTTCCTGCCGCAGCCTGCTCAGGCGGGCCGTGAAGTCCACCAGTTCCTCGTCCACGGCATCCCAGTGCACCCAGGTCAGCGGTGAGTCCTGGCAGTAGGCGTTGTTGTTGCCGTCCTGGGTCCGGCCCAGTTCATCGCCGTGCAGGATCATGGGGACACCCTGCGAAAGCAGGAGCGAAGCCAGGAGGTTCCTCTGCTGCCGCGAGCGCAGCGCCAGGATCTCCGGATCCTCGGTGGGGCCCTCCACCCCGCAGTTCCAGGACCGGTTGTGGGATTCGCCGTCCCGGTTCTCTTCACCGTTGGCGTCATTGTGCTTGTCGTTGAAGGACACCAGGTCCCGCAGCGTGAAGCCGTCGTGGGCGGTGACGAAGTTGATGGAGGCCACGGGGCGGCGCCCGGAGTGTTCGTACAGATCCGCCGAGCCGGTCAGCCGGGAGGCGAACTCGCCCAGCGCCGCGGGTTCGCCACGCCAGAAGTCCCGGACCGTGTCGCGGTACTTGCCGTTCCATTCGGTCCATTGCGGCGGGAAGTTGCCCACCTGGTAGCCGCCCGGTCCCACATCCCACGGCTCGGCGATGAGCTTGACCTGGGACACCACCGGATCCTGCTGGACCAGTTCGAAGAAGGAGGACAGCTTGTCCACCTCGTAGAACTCCCGGGCCAGGGTGGCGGCCAGGTCGAAGCGGAAGCCGTCCACGTGCATCTCCGTGACCCAGTACCGCAGCGAGTCCATGAGCAACTGCAGCGAATGCGGGTTCCGGGCGTTCAGGGAGTTCCCCGTGCCGGTGTGGTCCATGTAGTACTGCGGCTCGTCATCCATCAGCCGGTAGTACGCTGCGTTGTCGATGCCCCGGAAGGACAGTGTCGGCCCCAGGTGGTTGCCCTCGGCCGTGTGGTTGTACACCACGTCCAGGATGACCTCGATGCCGGCACGATGCAGGTCCCGCACCATGGTCTTGAACTCCTGGACCTGCTCACCCTGCTCCCCCGTGGAGGAGTAGCCGTTGTGCGGGGCGAAGAAGCCGATGGTGTTGTAGCCCCAGTAGTTGGACAGCCCCTTGTCCTGAAGCACTGAATCGTTGACGAACTGGTGCACTGGCATGAGCTCGATGGCCGTCACGCCCAGTTCCTGCAGGTGCTTGAGCACGGACGGATGGGCCAGTCCCGCGTAGCTGCCCCGCTGGTCCTCCGGGACGTCCGGATGGAGCTTGGTGAGGCCCTTGACGTGGGCCTCGTAGATGACGCTCTGGTGATAGGGGATCCCCGGCTGCTGGTCTCCCGCCCAGTCGAAGAAGGGGTTGATGACGACGCCCAGCATCACATGCGGCGCCGAGTCCTCGTCATTGCGCCGGGTGGGGTCCGCGTGGTCGTAGCTGAACACGGCCGGATCCCAGTCCACTTGCCCTGCGACCGCCTTGGCATAGGGGTCCAGCAGGAGCTTGCTGGGGTTGAAGCGGTTCCCGTGCTCGGGCTCGTACGGTCCGGAGACCCGGTACCCGTACTTCTGCCCGGGGCGCACCGCGGGCAGGTAACAATGCCACACGTAGCCGTCCACTTCGGTGAGGGGGATACGCTGCTCGCTCCCGTCCTCCTCCACCAGGCACAGCTCGACCGCCTCGGCCCGTTCGCTGAAGAGCGCGAAGTTGGTGCCCGCGCCGTCGTACGTCGCCCCCAGGGGGTACGCCTTGCCCGGCCAGATCTGCTGGTTCACGTTCTCCACGCGGTGTGCCTCCTCAGGCGGTAGTCCCGGTGACCCTGCGGGCCCACCCTAGTCCACTCAGATGACAGTCCTGCTACAAGGTCATCAGGGAGCGTCCCAGACCAGCCGCACCGCTCGCGCCACGTCCCGCGCGGTGATCGGGCGCCCGGCTCCCCCTGCCGCTTCACCGGAGGCGATCCTCCCCGCTCTGCCGTGCACCGCGGCGGCCAGCGCGGCGGTGGCGGCCCAGCCGCCGTCCGCCGGTGTGCCGGTGCCCGACGACGGCGCGCCGCCGCCTTGCGCCAGCAGGGCGCCCAGGGCGCCTGCCAGGACATCCCCGCTGCCCGCCGTCGCAAGCCACGGTGTGCCGTCCGCCTGGGAATACAGGGTCCCGCCGGGCTCACAGCAGAGCGTGTGCGGGCCTTTCAGGAGAATGGTCCTGCCGGTCAGCCTGACGGCCTCCAGCAGCGAGGCCTGAGCACGGCTCTCGACATCCGCACGTTCCCGTTCCACGCCCAGACGGGTCAGCAGCCTGGCGAGTTCACCGGCGTGCGGGGTGAGAATGACCTCGGGGTGCTCTTCGGTGCTCTGCCCGATCAGGTCCAGGGCGCCCGCGTCCACCACCGCAGGTTGCCCCAGGCCCAGGGCCTGCCGGCACCGGTCCGGCTGTCCCTCACCGGACACCCCGGGGCCCAGGACCCAGGCCTGGACCCGGCCCTGCAGCTCCGGCCCGCTGTGGCAGACCACCTCCGGCAGCGCCGCATTCACCACCGCCGCCACGGAGGCAGGGCCGAAGAAACGGACCATGCCCGCCCCGGCGGACAGGGCGCCGGAACAGGCCAGAATCGCCGCCCCGGGGTACTCCTCGGAGCCGGCCACCACCCCCAGCACGCCCCGCGTGTACTTGTGCCCCGCGGCAGAGGGCCTGGGCAAGAGCCTGCTCAGGTCATCAGCTTCAAGACGACGGGCCACGGGGACACGCAGGTCATCTTCCACGCCCAGGGGAACAGTCTCCACCCGGCCCGCGAAGGCTGCCCCGGGTGGCAGCAACAGCCCTGCCTTGGCCGCGGCGAAGGTCACCGTGAGTCCGGCGCGCAGCACGGGTCCGTTCTGTTCACCGGTGGAGGCGTCCACCCCGCTGGGCACATCGCAGGCCACCACGAGCGGGAAACGGGAATCCAGCCCCACTGCGGTCCCCCGCGCGCGGGTACGACGCCGGCCCTCCTGGGGAATCCCGCCCCTGTCCAGGGCCCTGAGGCCGCCCCGGACACTCTCCTGATCCTGATCCTGATCCTGGACCAGAAACTCCACCAGCTCCGCAGCGCCACCCCGCAAGCCGCCGCGAGCTCCGGTCCCGAGGATCGCGTCGATGAGAATGTCCGCCCGGAGGCACTGTTCCCGCACCCCGGCGAGGGAACTCGCCGTCCCCGGCCCGCCGTCGTCGTCCGTCTCTGACGGCGCGAGCCTCAGCACCTGGCCCCCAGCGGCCTCCACGGCCCGCAAACCTTCGGCGTGCGCGGCCGCATCCACCAGGACCGCCGTGACGGCCACCCCGTGCCGGGCGAGGAGGGCGAGGGCCCAGAGCCCATCTCCCCCGTTGTTCCCCTTGCCCACCAGCGCTGCCACGCGCGTGCCGGAAACCCGGCCCCGCCGGGCCCGCAGTTCGCCCAGAACCTTGACGGCCAGCCCGAAAGCCGCCCGGTACATGAGTTCGGCGCCCATCCCGGCGGTCAGGGCGGGCCGCTCAGCGGCCCGCACCTGATCCGCGGAATAGGCGCCGATCATGTCCTGCTCTTCGTCTAGCGTTCCGCCACGACCATGGCGGTGGCGATGCCGCCGTCATGGCTCATCGACAGATGCCAATGCTTGATGCCCTTGGAATCAGCCACGGCTTTCACCGTGCCCTTGACCTGGATGCTGGGGCCCTCGGAGGAGAGCCCGATCCAGCAGTCCTGCCAGTTCATGCCGGCCGGAGCGCCGAGGACCTTGGCCACAGCCTCCTTGGCGGCGAACCGGGCAGCGAGGGAACGGTCATTCAGTTCGCGCTCGGCCGGAACGAAGAGCCTCTCGCGCAAGGCCGGAGTGCCCTCCAGCTGCCGCTTGAAACGCTCGATGTCCACGACGTCCACGCCGATTCCAACAATCATGGCGCTTATTCTACGGTCACGCTCTTGGCCAGGTTACGCGGCTGGTCCACGTCGTAACCCTTGGCCTCGGCCAGAGCAGCCGCGAAGAGCTGCAGCGGGACCGTGGTCAGCAGCGGTGCCAGCAGCGGCGGGGTCTCCGGGACGTAGAAGACGTGCTCCGCATAGTCCAGCACATCCGTGTCGCCCTCTTCCGCGATCACGATCGTCCGGGCGCCACGGGCGCGGACTTCCTGGATGTTGGAGACCACCTTGGAGTGGAGCGAATCACGGCCACGCGGGGACGGCACCACCACGAAGACCGGCTGGCCCTCCTCGATGAGCGCGATCGGACCGTGCTTCAGCTCGCCCGCCGCGAAGCCCTCGGCGTGAATGTAGGCGAGCTCCTTGAGCTTGAGCGCGCCCTCCATCGCCACCGGGAAACCGACGTGGCGGCCCAGGAACAGCACCGACTTGGCCTCAGCCATGTTGCGTCCGAGAGACTTGATGTCCTCTTCGCGCTCCAGGATGCGGGAGATCTTGGCCGGGATCTTGCCGAGATCGGACAGGATGTCCTTGATCTCGCCCTTGAACTTGTTTCCGCGCAGCTGTGCCAGATAAAGACCCAGCAGGTAGGCGGCAGTGATCTGTGCCAGGAACGCCTTGGTGGAGGCCACGGCGATCTCGGGGCCCGCGTGGGTGTAGAGCACGGCGTCGGACTCACGCGGAATGGTGGAGCCGTTGGTGTTGCAGATCGCCACGGTCTTGGCGCCCTGTTCACGGGCGTAGCGCACGGCCATGAGGGTGTCCATGGTCTCGCCGGACTGGGAGATGGACACGATCAGGGTGTTCTCATCCACGATCGGGTCGCGGTAGCGGAACTCGTGGCTCAGCTCCACCTCGGTGGGGATGCGGCACCAGTGCTCGATCGCGTACTTGGCCACCTGACCGGCGTAGGCGGAGGTGCCACAGGCCAGGACGATGATCTTGTTGACGGACTTCAGCAGCTCGGGGTCGATGCGGAGCTCGTCCAGCGTCAGATTGCCGTGGGAGTCGGAACGGCCCAGGAGGGTGTTGGCCACGGCCTCAGGCTGATCGTGGATCTCCTTCTCCATGAAGGAGGGGTAGCCGTCCTTCTCCGCAGACGCCGGGTCCCAGTCCACGTGGTACTCGTGGCCCTCGGCCGGGTTGCCCTGGAAATCGGTGATCTCGAAGGTGTCCGGGGTGATGGTGACGATCTGGTCCTGGCCCAGCTCCACGGCGCGGCGGGTGTGGTCGATGAAACCGGAGACGTCGGAGCCGAGGAAGTTCTCACCGTCGCCCAGGCCCACCACCAGCGGGGAGTTGCGGCGGGCGGCCACGACGGCCTCGGGGGCATCGGCGTGGATGGCCAGGAGCGTGAAGGCCCCTTCGAAGCGCTGGCAGGCCTGCCGCATGGCCTCGGTGAGGATGGCGGTCCCGGAGTCGCCGGCCATGGCACCGTCCGCGAGCTTGCGGTAGAGCTTGCCCAGCAGTGCGGCAGCCACCTCGGTGTCTGTCTGGGAGAGGAACTCCACGCCCTGGGCGAGCAGTTCCTGCTTGATCTCCGAGTAGTTCTCGATGATGCCGTTGTGGATGAGGGCGAGCTTGCCCTCATCGGCCAGGTGCGGATGAGCATTGAGATCGGTGGGGCCGCCGTGGGTGGCCCACCGGGTGTGCCCGATCCCGGTCAGGGATTCGGGCAGCGGGTGCTCTTCCAGCTCGCCCAGCAGATTCGCCAGCTTGCCGGACTTCTTCCGGGCGACGACACCGCCTTCTTCGAGCACGGCCACACCCGCGGAGTCGTATCCACGGTATTCAAGACGACGAAGGCCTTCCAGTACCACCCCGAGAGCTGAACGCCCCGCACCCTCGGCAGTGGTGGACCGACCGGTGTATCCCACAATTCCACACATGGGCACAAGCCTACCGGGCCGGGCGTGTGCATTTCATTCTGGCCCCGCCTCCGGGCAGAATCTCTTAGGTGAGTTTGCACCGCATGGACAACCAGGGCGACGGCGCGTCCCCCTTCGTGGAGCTTGACCGCCAGACCTGGTCGCGGTTGGCCGCCCAGATGGAGCAGCCGCTCAACCAGGAGGACTTGGACCGGCTGCGCGGGCTCGGCGACCCCCTGGACATGGCCGAAGTCCGGGACGTCTATCTTCCCTTGTCACGTCTGCTTCATCTCTATGTCGAGGCCGCGGGCCAGCTGCATTCCGCCACCACCACCTTCCTGGGCGAACGGACGCAGCGGACCCCGTTCGTCATCGGTGTGGCAGGCTCCGTGGCGGTGGGGAAATCCACCATCGCCCGCGTGCTCCGGGAGATGCTGCGACGCTGGCCCGGCACCCCGAATGTCGAGTTGATCACCACCGACGGTTTCCTGTACCCGCTGGCCGAGTTGCGCCGTCGCAAGCTCCTGGACCGGAAGGGTTTCCCGGAATCCTACGACCGCCGTGCTCTGCTGCGGTTCGTGGCCGCCATCAAGGGCGGCGCCGAGGAGGTGCGGGCCCCCTGGTACTCGCACGTCACCTATGACATCGTCCCCGGCCGCGAAGTGGTGGTCCGCCGGCCCGATGTGCTGATCGTGGAGGGGCTGAACGTTCTCGCCCCGGCCCAGGTCCGCCAGGACGGACGGCTGGGACTGGCCCTGTCCGATTTCTTCGACTTCTCCATCTACGTGGATGCCAAGACCCAGTACATTGAAGAGTGGTACGTGGACCGCTTCCGGAAGCTCCGCACCACCGCCTTCTCCCAGCCGGAGTCATATTTCCACCGCTACGCCTCGCTCAGCGACGCGGAAGCGGAGGAGACCGCGCGGGACATCTGGAAGCGCATCAACGAACCCAACCTCATCCACAATGTGCTGCCGACCCGTGGCCGGGCCCAATTGGTGCTGACCAAGGATCCCGATCACTCGATCCGGCGCATGCTGCTCAGGAAGGTCTGATGGAACCGCATCGCAGGGCTGTGCTGCGCGCCGGGCTGCTGGGCGCCGGGGCACTGGGACTTGCCGCCTGCTCCCCGGCGACGACGGCGCCCCAGGGTTCCGCGTCAGCCTCGGCCACGGGGACGGGAACCGTCTCCGCCGCCGGTTCCCGGACGCCGTCGCCTTCCGCCACGGTGAAGCCGTCACCGAAGCCCGCCCCAGCCGCCCCGTACCTGACGCTGCGCGGGCCCCGTCATTCCTTCGATGATCCGCGGAGCCCGTGGGTGGTGGTGAACAAACACCGGCCTCTGCGTCCGGTGGATTTCATTCCGCCGGATCTGCGGGCACCTGCCGTCGCCGCCACCGCCCAGGGTGAGCTGGCCCTGGTCAATTCGACCACCGCCACTGCGGCGGAGAAGATGTTCGCCGCGGCCTCCGTGGACGGTGTAGGCCTGGTCCTCGCCAGCGGGTACCGCTCCTACACCACTCAGGTGGGCCTCTACCAGTCCTATGCGGATGCCCGCGGCACGGCCAGTGCGGACACGGCCTCGGCGCGTCCGGGCTATTCGGAACATCAGACCGGCTGGGCCTTCGACATCGGGGACAGTGGCGGAGCGTGTGCCTTCGTCCCGTGCTTCGCCTCGCAGCCCGCTGCCGTCTGGGCGGCCCGGCGCGCTCACGAGTTCGGTTTCATCGTGCGTTACCAGATGGACATGGAGTCCGTGACGGGGTACTTGGCCGAGTCCTGGCATCTGCGCTACATCGGCGTCGAGGCCGCCCAGGACATGCACTCGCGGGGCATCAAGACCCTGGAGCAATACTTCGGCCTGCCGGCCGCGCCGGGCTACCGCTGAGACCGGTACAGGCCTGTCAAGTGGTTGCAGACTGAGCGTCCTGTCTGTGGAATTCTGTCACTCTGTGGCGCGCCATTCGAAGAAAAGTAAGCTTTTATCCACCAAAAAGCCGCCTGGATGCGCTAGTTTGGGCCTATGCTCAAGGGTTTCAAAGAATTCATCATGAAGGGCAACGTCGTCGATCTGGCCGTTGCCGTCGTTATGGGCGCCGCGTTCGGTGCCGTGGTCGACTCCATCGTCAAGGGGCTGCTCACACCGCTGATCGCCCGCCTGTTCAATGCCAAGGATCTCGCGGGGATGACGTGGGAGGGCTTCGCCTACGGCAGCGTGATCGCAGCCGTGATCAACTTCGTCCTCATCGCGGCAGCCATCTACTTCGTCATCGTCCTGCCCATGAACCACATGATCGCTCGCCGTAACGCCAAGCTCGGCATCAAGGAGGAGGAAGAGGCGGTCGACCCCCAGATCGCTCTCCTTACCGAGATCCGCGACTCGCTCAAGAACCGCTGACCACCCGGCCCTGCTCCCCGGAACGACCGAAGGCCGCCACCCTGACGGGTGGCGGCCTTCGTCGTCTTCCGCCGATCACCGGGCCGGCATGGTCTCCGGACCTGACGGGAGGGCTCAGGACGTGGGTTCGAGCGCCAGGTTCTCCTTGACGATCTCTGCGAGTTCCTCGCAGACGCGAGTGGCCGTCTCCATGTCGGCGGCCTCCACCATGACTCGGACCACGGGCTCGGTGCCGGAGGGGCGCAGGAGGACACGCCCGGTCTCGCCGAGTTCCTGCTCGGCACGGGCCACAGCTGCGGCCACCTGGGGATCCTGCGTCGCCCGGGCCTTGTCCACGCCCTTGACGTTGATCATGAGCTGCGGGAGCTTCTTCATGGCGCCGGCCAGCTCCTTCAGGCTCCGGCCGGTGCGGGCCACCTGAGCGGCCAGCTGGAGACCGGTGAGGAGTCCGTCTCCGGTGGTGGCGTAGTCCGCGAAGATCACGTGACCGGACTGCTCACCGCCGAGGTTGAAGTCACCCTCGCGCATGCCTTCCAGGACGTAGCGGTCACCCACCGCGGTCTCCTTGATGGTGATGCCCGCCTCGCGGAGGGCGATCTTCAGGCCGAGATTGCTCATCACGGTGGCCACGAGCGTGTCCTGCCGGAGCTGCCCGGATTCTTTGAGGGAGAGTGCCAGGATCGCCATGATCTGGTCCCCGTCAACCTCATTGCCCTCGTGGTCCACGGCGAGGCAGCGGTCGGCGTCGCCGTCGTGGGCGATGCCGAGGTCCGCACCGTGCTCCAGTACGGCGTCTTTGAGGGGTCCCAGATGGGTGGAACCCACGCCGTCATTGATGTTGAGACCGTCTGGATCGGCTCCGATCACTACGATGTCCGCCCCGGCGTCTTTGAAGAGCTCGGGGGAACAGCCGCTGGCAGCCCCGTGGGCACAGTCCAGGACGATCTTGAGGCCTTCCAGACGCTGGGGTGCGATGGAGCGCAGCAGATGGATGATGTAGCGGTCCTCGGCGTCCGAGAAGCGACGGATACGGCCGACTCCGGCGCCCCGAGGACGCTCGAAGCCAAGCTCCATCTGCGTCTCAATGGCGTCCTCCACCTCATCGGGCAGCTTGTGGCCGCCACGGGCGAAGAACTTGATGCCGTTGTCCGGCGCCGGGTTGTGGGAGGCCGAGATCATGACGCCGAAGTCGGCCTTCAGATCCGCCACCAGGAAGGCTGCGGCCGGCGTGGGCAGGACGCCCGCGTCGTAGACATCCACGCCGGAGCTGGCGAGCCCGGCTTCGACGGCGGCGGAGATGAACTCTCCGCTGGCCCTCGGGTCGCGAGCGACGACGGCGCGTGGCCGACTCCCGTTGCTGTGGTTGTGCCCCAGCACCACGGCCGCGGCCTGGGCCAGCTGCATGGACAGTTCAGCGGTCAGCAGTCCGTTCGCCAGGCCCCGGACACCATCGGTTCCAAATAATCTAGACATCGGATCGATTCTAGCCGACAGCACCGGCGGTAGCGCAGATCATTCCCCGGAACACCTCACCCCGGGCCGCCAGGATCCCTCCGCACCTCTGTTCCACGCTTCATCCCCCGTCGTGCCCGCCGCCGTCGTTTCCCTTCCTTGGGGAGAGATTCCCCGGCGCAGGAGCGGCAGGGAATGTCCATGACCCGGGGAAACTCAAAGGCCCGGCAGCCGAAAAGCCACCGAGCCTTTGAACGAAGCCTCAACATCAGCGCTTGTGGAGCCAAGCACTGAATCGCGCCGAGGCACCAAAAAAAGCGGCCCGCACTGCAAGCCGCTTTCCTGGAAGGCGCACAAACCAGCGCTTGTGGAGCCAAGCGCTGATTTCTGCCGAGGGACCCAAAAGGGCCGGTCGCCCTGCGACCGGCCCTTTTGGGAAGGCTGAGAAATCAGCGCTTGGAGTACTGCTGTGCCTTACGGGCCTTCTTGAGACCGGCCTTCTTACGCTCGATGACGCGGGCGTCACGAGTCAGGAAGCCTGCCTTCTTGAGGGTCGGGCGGTTGTTCTCGACGTCGATCTCGTTCAGGGAACGAGCGATGCCGAGGCGCAGCGCACCGGCCTGGCCGGAGGGGCCACCACCGTGGATGCGGGCGATGACGTCGTAGGCGCCCTCAAGTTCGAGGATGCGGAACGGCTCGTTGACTTCCTGCTGGTGCAGCTTGTTCGGGAAGTAGTTGTCCAGCTCGCGACCGTTGATGGTCCACTTGCCGGTGCCCGGAACAACGCGCACGCGGGCGATTGCTTCCTTACGGCGACCAACACCGGAGCCGGGCACCGTCAGGGCCGGGCGCTCCTTCTGCTCGGAAGCCTGCGCGGGGGCGCTCTCCGAGGTGTAGCTGGTCAGGTTTTCCTCGGCCTCGACGGCCTCGGTGGTCAGTTCTTCGTTCTGAGCCACGATTCTCCTTGAAAACTAAGTTGGGTGGTGGCCAGGACTACTGGGCGACCTGGGTGATTTCGAAAGTCTTGGGCTGCTGTGCGGCGTGCGGGTGCTCAGCACCGCGGTACACCTTCAGCTTGGTCAGCTGAGCGGCAGCCAGGGAGTTCTTCGGCAGCATGCCCTTGACGGCCTTCTGCACGGCCAGAACCGGGTTCTTCTCCAGCAGTTCTGCGTAGTTGACGCTCTTCAGGCCGCCCGGGTAACCGGAGTGGCGGTAAGCGCGCTTCTGCTCAAGCTTGGCGCCGGTCAGGGCGACCTTCTCAGCGTTGATGATGATGACGAAGTCGCCCATGTCCATGTGAGCGGCGAAGGTCGGCTTGTGCTTGCCGCGCAGGAGGTTTGCGGTGTGGCTGGCAAGACGGCCCAGGACGACGTCGGTTGCGTCAATGACGTGCCACTGGCGATCAACATCGCCGGGCTTCGGGGTGTACGTACGCACGGTGTATGCCTCGTTCTTGTTCTGGCGTTCAAAGTAGTTTGGCAGGCGTGAAATCCTGCCAAGGTTTCCTGTGCGACCGGATCAGAGGTGAGGGCTCTTGGTAACCAGTGAGACCCGAGGCTCGATAGCGCGACCGGATATGCGATCCATGCAACAGAATCATCCGGCCGGCACCCAACATCGAGAGGGCACACGCACAACGACTTAAAACTTTATCGTTAATAGCCGGTTCAGGCAAAGCAGGGTGCCTGCGGCTAGTCCCGCAGGGCCCGCGTCTGCTCCGCCCGGACCTTCAGCAGGCTCCCATCCGGGTATGCCACATACTCCAGGACCAGCGGATGAGCCGGGGCCAGCACGGACCGGGAGTCGCGCCGCTTCTCCAGCAGCCGTTCCCAGAGCCACGGCGGCGGCTCAGCCCCTTCACCGACTTTCAGGGTGGCCCCGATGAGTGCACGGACCATGTTGTGGCAGAAGGCATCGGCCTGGATGCGGGCCGTGATGATCCCATCCGGGCCCCGCTCGAAGTCGAATCTCTGCAACTCACGCACGGTGGTGGCGCCCTCGCGCGGCTTGCAGTAGGACCGGAAGTCGTTCAGCCCCAGCAGGAGCGCGGCGCCGCGATTCATCGCCTCGGTGTCCAAGGGCTTCTTATGCCACAGCGCCAGTGAGCGTCCCAGCGGATCCCAGGTCCGCGCGTCGTCGGCGATGCGGTAGCTGTAGCGGCGCCACAGGGCGCTGAAGCGGGCATCGAAACCTTCCGCAGCGAGCTCCACCGAATGGACGACGACGGCGCCGCTCAGGTCCCCGAGGATCTTCGCCAGGGCGCCGCTGAGCCGGCGCAGCAGCGTCCGGGGGGCGTCTTCCGCACTCCCCCGGCCCACACGCTCCCACTCGGCCTCTGTGACGTCCCAGTGCACCACCTGGCCGCGGGCGTGGACACCCGCGTCGGTGCGGCCGGCCACGGTCACGCGCACGGGACGCCGGACGATCAGTTCCAGCGCCTCCTCCAGAACGCCCTGGACGGTCCGCAGACCCGGCTGGACGGCCCAGCCGCGGAAAGGCTCGCCGTCATACGCCAGGCCCATCCGGATACGAAGGAACCCGCCGCCACCGGGTGTGGTGACGACGGGTTCCTCGAACTGCATAGACAAAAGTCTACTGGGTGAAAGGCGCCTTACTTGGCGTCCTTCTCCTCAGCTGCTTCCTCGGCGGCCTCTTCAGCTGCGGGAGCCTCAACGGTCTCCTCGACAACCTCAGCGGTCTCCTCAACCGGAGCCTCGACGACTGCTTCCTCGGCCGGAGCGGCCTTCTCGGCGGCCTTGGTGGCTTCGGCGACGACGGCCTGCTTCGGGGAGAGCGGCTCGAGCACGAGCTCGATCACGGCCATGGGGGCGTTGTCACCCTTGCGGTTGCCGATCTTGGTGATGCGGGTGTAGCCGCCGGGACGGTTCTCCACCTGCTTGGCGATGTCGGTGAACAGCTCGTGGACGATGCCCTTGTCGCTGATCAGGCCGAGAACGCGGCGGCGGGAAGCGAGGTCGCCACGCTTGGCGAAAGTGACCAGACGCTCGGCGTACGGCTTCAGGCGCTTGGCCTTGGTGACCGTGGTGGTGATGCGCTTGTGCTCGAAGAGCTGAGCGGCCAGGTTCGCGAGCATCAGGCGCTCGTGAGCCGGGCCACCGCCCAGGCGCGGACCCTTGGAGGGGGTAGGCATAGTTCTATCTCCTAGATGGGTGGCTTCGCCGGACCATCAACGGCCCGGGAGAACCAAAATCTGCTTTATCAGGCTTCTTCGTCGCTGAAGGATGCGTCATCCTCATCGATCGCAGCCGCGCGGGCGGCCAGATCGAATCCGGGAGGCGAATCCTTCAGGGAGAGACCCAGTTCAACAAGCTTGGCCTTGACCTCGTCGATGGACTTGGCACCGAAGTTCCGGATGTCCATCAGATCGGCCTCGGAACGCGCCACGAGTTCGCCCACGGTGTGGATGCCCTCGCGCTTGAGGCAGTTGTAGGAACGGACGGTGAGGTCCAGTTCCTCGATGGCCAGCGCCATGTCGGCTGCCAGAGCAGCGTCCGTGGGCGACGGGCCGATTTCAATGCCCTCAGCGGCAACGTTGAGCTCACGGGCCAGACCGAAGAGCTCGACCAGCGTGGTGCCGGCGGAAGCCACGGCATCGCGCGGGGCGATGGACTGCTTGGTCTCGACATCGACCACGAGCTTGTCGAAGTCGGTGCGCTGCTCGACACGGGTGGCCTCCACGCGGAAGGTCACCTTCATGACGGGCGAGTAGATCGAGTCGACCGGGATACGGCCGATCTCGGAGTCGCCTGCCTTGTTCTGAGCAGCGGAGACGTAGCCACGGCCACGCTCGATGGTCAGTTCGAGTTCGAACTTGCCCTTGGAGTTCAGGGTCGCGATGTGCAGGTCCGGATTGTGGAATTCCACGCCGGCCGGCGGAGCGATGTCCGCAGCGGTGACGACACCGGGGCCCTGCTTGCGCAGGTATGCGACAACCGGCTCATCGTGCTCGGAGGACACCGAGAGGTTCTTGATGTTCAGGATGATCTCAGTGACATCCTCCTTCACACCCGGAACAGTGGTGAACTCGTGCAGCACGCCATCGATCCGGATGCTGGTGACAGCAGCGCCGGGGATCGAGGAGAGCAGGGTACGACGCAGGGAATTGCCGAGAGTGTAACCGAAGCCCGGCTCCAGCGGTTCGATGACGAACCGGGAGCGGTTTTCGGAAACGACCTCTTCAGTGAGGGTGGGGCGCTGTGCAATGAGCACTTATGTTTCCTTTCAGCGAGCATCCGCTATATGACGCAACACAGGTAGTGGAAATCGACGTCGTTCCGTTGGCCATGCCGTCACCGCCACCCGAGGCGGCGATGACGGCATGGCAAGGCCACAGCTACTAGACGCGGCGGCGCTTCGGCGGACGGCAGCCGTTGTGAGCGCTCGGGGTCACGTCCTGGATGGAACCGACCTCAAGGCCGGCGGCCTGCAGCGAACGGATGGCGGTCTCGCGGCCGGAGCCCGGGCCCTTCACGAACACGTCGACCTTGCGGAGGCCGTGCTCCTGCGCGCGCTTGGCGGCAGTCTCGGCAGCCATCTGCGCGGCATACGGGGTGGACTTGCGAGAGCCCTTGAAGCCGACCTCACCGGCGGAAGCCCAGGAGATCACAGCACCGTTCGGGTCCGTGATGGACACGATGGTGTTGTTGAAAGTGCTCTTGATGTGCGCCTGTCCAAGCGCAATATTCTTCTTGTCCTTCTTACGCGGCTTGCGGACAGCGCCACGAGTCTTCGGGGGCATGCTTTTCTCCTACAGAAAGTTTCTTGGGAAACCCGGAGCTAAACCCAACAGGGTTTAGCGGCCGGCCTTCTTCTTGCCTGCGACGGTCCGCTTCGGACCCTTACGGGTACGAGCGTTGGTCTTGGTGCGCTGACCGTGGACCGGCAGGCCCCTGCGGTGACGCAGACCCTGGTAGCTGCCGATCTCCACCTTGCGGCGGATGTCAGCGGCCACTTCGCGGCGAAGGTCACCCTCAACCTTGTAGTTGCCCTCGATGTAGTCACGCAGCTGAACCAGCTCAGCGTCACTGAGGTCCTTGACCCGGACGTCCGGGCTGATGCCGGTGGCAGCCAGGGTTTCCTGTGCACGGGTCTTGCCCACGCCGTAGATGTAAGTAAGCGCGATAACCAACCGCTTTTCGCGGGGGATGTCAACGCCAGCGAGACGAGCCATGTTTGGCGGTACTCCTTGATTGAACCGGAGGTCGTAGGCAGTACACCCGCAGTTTCACTGCGGCCCCAGCCTCCGACCGGGGGTTAGCTGTCCGGGCCCATACGTCCCAGCGCAGCTTGTGCTGCCTTATCTATTACTTGCGTGGGCAAGCAGTCCAGTGAGTGGTCCCCGGAGGGAATCAGCCCTGGCGCTGCTTGTGGCGCGGGTTCTCGCAGATCACCATGACCCGGCCGTTACGGCGGATCACTTTGCACTTGTCGCAGATCTGCTTGACGCTCGGCTTGACCTTCATGGCTTTCCTTTGCGTGTTTGCAGTTATCCCTGCCACAGCATGCTGTGGCAGCGGTTTTTACTTGTAGCGGTAGACGATACGACCCCTGGTGAGGTCGTAAGGACTCAGCTCCACCACCACGCGGTCCTCGGGGAGGATCCTGATGTAGTGCTGACGCATCTTTCCAGAGATGTGTGCCAAGACGATGTGCTTGTTCGTCAGCTCAACACGGAACATCGCGTTGGGCAGCGCTTCGGTCACCACGCCTTCGATCTCAATGACCCCGTCCTTCTTGGCCATATCCTCCGCTAACTGTTGTGCCGCGGAGCACGGGTGTGCCCAGCAGACAGTGGGTGTTTTCCTGTGGGATCATTCCCACAGGCTGCCAGTCCATGCATTCCCACCCTGAGGTGGGCCGACCCCACACGCTCGGAAGCGCAGAGGGCATGACGGAACAGACAACCAACCATCAACTGTACGGCATGTGGTGCCAGAAGTTAAATCAGGCCATGATAGCCGTCCTTCGGCGGATCACGCACCCTCGTCGCTGAAAGCCGGAAACGTCCCCACAGGCGTCTGAACCCCTTCAGCCTGGGCCACACCGTCCAGGATGGCCAGGCGCACGGCCTCGGCGGCAGCGCTCTGCAAGCCGATCAGGAACGCGGTCCGCGCAGCCGGATCCAGAGCAGTCCAATCCGCTGATCCGCCGGTGGAAAGCGCGAACACCGTGTCGCCGTCGGCCAGGGTGTGGCTCGGGTTCAGGGCCCGCGCCAGCCCCGCGTGCGCCGCCGTCGCGGTCCTCTTGCACTGGGCCACGTCCAAGGCCGCATTCGTCACGACGACGGCGAGCGTGGTGTTGAGAGAACCGGCGTCCGGCGCGGATTCGGGCACCTCCGCCTGCGAGTCGGAGGAAATCCTCCGGCTCACTGCTGCGCCTGCCATCGTTGCCGGGAACTGCGGGACTCCCAGCGCGTTGACGATCGCGAGTGCTCCGACCACGATGCCGCCGTCGAGGTGGATCGCCGAGGTGCCGAGTCCACCCTTGAAGGCACCCTGCGCGATCAGCGCGCCGGTGCCGGCGCCCACGGTGCCGCGCTCGACGTCGTGGCCGGGCCGCCGGGAGCCCGCGTCACGCGCTGCTTGATATCCCATCCCCAGATCCGGGCGGGCACGGAAGTCACCGCCGCGCCCCAGGTCGAAGATGGCGGCGGCCGGAACGATCGGCACCACCCCTCCCGCCACCGGGAACCCCAGACCCTGTTCCTCACACCAGAGCTGCGCGCCACCCGCCGAGGCCAGACCGTAGGCGCTGCCTCCGGTGAGAACCACCGCATCCACCGTGGGAACCAGGGTGCTGGGATCCAGGGCGTCCGTCTCGTGCGTCCCCGGCCCACCACCCCTGACATCCACCGAACCCACCGCGCCGGGAGGCGGCAGCACCACGGTGACCCCGCTCAGCCAGCCTTCACCCACACGTTCAGCACGCCCCACCCGCACACCGGGCACCTCTGTGATCTGTCCCATGACCTCATTGTCCTCCGGCGGCGCGCCCGGCAGGAGCCTCAGCCGCGGCCGGAACTGGGAGCCGCCCCTCGTTTGTGAACGGGAGGTGCCGCGTCGGTGACCTCCCGGCGAACCGGCCCTGAAGTGTCCGGGAACTCTGCCCGGGAGCCCGCAAAACCAGGCTCTGACAGGCCGCGGCTGTGGTGGAGTGAGGAAGGCCTGCGCGTCCTGACGCAGGCGGAAACGACCCAGATTCCCTGATGACTGATACTGAAATTCCCCTTGCCCAGCGCCCCGTGACGCAGGCCCCTCCCCGGGCCTCCGCCGGCGCTCCCGCCCCACGGCCGGCAGAACGGAAGCGCGGCTGGAGCCCCCGGCGCCGTCGTGACTTCCTGGTGTTCCTCGCCTTCGCCGCACCCAACCTCGTGCTGATCGGCGTGTTCACCTACCTGCCGCTGCTGAACAACATCTACTACTCCACCCTGGACTGGACCCTCGGCTCTGCCGAGGCCACCGTGGTGGGCTTCGGCAACTACCTCACCTTCTTCACCAGCCCGGACGCTCCACGTGTCCTGGGGACCACCGCGGTGTTCACCGTCCTCACCGTGGGCGGCTCCATGGTGCTGGGACTTCTGGTGGCCCTCGCCCTGAATGCGAAGGTCAAGGGCACCACCTTCGCCCGTGCCGCGGTGTTCGCCCCCTACGTGCTCTCCGGTGTGGGCGTGGGCCTGGTGTGGCTGTTCATCTTCGACCCCGGCTACGGCGTGCTCGCGTGGATCCTGCGCAGCGCCGGGCTGAAGAGCCCCGAATGGATCAACGATCCCCAGCTGGCCCTGGTCATGGTGATCGTGGTCTACGTCTGGAAGAACCTGGGCTACTGCGCCGTGGTGTTCCTGGCCGGCCTGCAATCGCTGCCCACCGAAGTGATGGAGGCGGCCTCCCTGGACGGGGCCAACGGAGCGCGGCGCTTCCTGAGCATCTCCCTGCCGCTCCTCTCCCCCACCACGTTCTTCCTGCTCATCACCACCATGATCAGCTCACTCCAGGCGTTCGACCTGATCCGGATCATGACGCCGCTGGGCAACGGCACCAGCACACTCATCTACGAGGCCTACCTTCAGGCCTTCGGCGCCTACAACCGCGCCGGCTACTCGGCGGCCATCTCCGTGGTGCTGTTCGCCATCCTCCTGGTGGTCACCGTCCTCCAGCTGCGTTTCGTGGAGAAGAAGGTGCACTACGCATGAGCACTCTGACCGACAGCCGGCCCCGCGCCTTCAGCCGGAAGAACCTCCTCGCCACGCTGGCCGGCGGTTACGTCCCGCTGATCCTGGCCACCCTGGTGGTGTTCCTGCCCCTGCTCTGGATGGTCCTGAGCTCCTTCAAACAGCCGGGCGAGATCGTCACCACGGATCTGAAGATCCTGCCCGAGCGCCTGAACCTGGACAACTACCACCAGGCCATGACCACGGTGCCTTTCGCGCAGTTCTTCACCAACAGCGTGATCGTCACGGCCGTGGGCTCCGCCATCAAGGTGAGCCTGGCCATCCTGACCGCCTACGCCCTGGTGTTCGTGCGCTTCCCGTTCAAGAACGTGGTCTTCGTGCTCATTCTGGTGGCCCTCATGGTCCCCGCCCAGGTGTCCATCCTGCCGAACTACATCCTGATCGCCGGGATGGGCGGGAAGAACACCCTCTGGGGCATCATCCTGCCCGGCCTGGGCACCGCTTTCGGGACCTTCCTGCTCCGCCAGCACTTCCTCACCCTCCCGGGCTCCATCCTGGAGGCCGCCGAACTGGACGGTGCGGGACACTGGCGGCGGCTCTGGCGGATCGTGGTCCCCGTCTCCGTCCCGTCCATCGCCACCGTGGGCCTGGTCACCGTGGTCAGTGAGTGGAACGACTACATCTGGCCGCTCATCATCACGGACCGCCCGGAGAGCATGACTCTGCCCGTAGGACTCACCCTGCTCCAGAACTCGGAGAGCAACGGGGCCGGCTGGGGCATCCTCATGGCCGGCTCGGTCCTGGTCATCCTGCCCGTCCTGATCATCTTCGCCATGCTGCAGCGCTACATCGTGGCCGGCCTGACACAGGGCAGCGTCACGGGCTGAGCCGCCGGCACACCCCACGGAGGCACGCCTCCCCCCAGACACCTCACCAGCAACCGCATCACAGCACCATTGAAAGGTCACCCATGAACTCGCCACTGCGCCGTCGTCAATTCCTCGGCCTGTCCGCCGCCGCGGCGGTCACCGCCGCCCTGGCCGCCTGCGGAGGCCCCTCCACCAGTGGAGGCGGAGCCTCCCAGGCCGCCGCTGACACGGACTTCACCGGTGTGAAGCCCGCATCCAGCTTCGACTTCTGGTCCACCCACCCGGGCAAGTCCCAGGACGTGGAGAAGCAGCTGATCGAGAAGTTCCAGGCCAAGCACCCGGACATCAAGGTCAACCTGATCACGGGCGGCAAGGACTACGAGGAGATCGCCCAGAAGTTCCAGACCGCACAGGCCGCCAAGAGCGGGCTCCCGGCACTCGTGGTCCTCTCCGACGTGTGGTGGTTCCGCTACTACATGAACAAGAGCATCATCCCGTTGGACAGCCTGATCAAGCAGCTGGACTTCAGCATGTCCGACTTCCGCGAGACCCTCGTGGCGGACTACGGCTACGACTCCCAGCAATGGGCCATGCCGTATGCCCGTTCCACCCCGCTCTTCTACTACAACAAGGACCACTTCAAGGCCGCCGGACTGCCGGACCGCGCCCCGAAGACCTGGGCGGAGTTCGCCGAGTGGGCCCCGAAGCTCAAGGGCGTCTCCAAGGCCGAATTCGCCTTCATGTACCCGGCGCTGGCCGGCTACGCGGGCTGGACCCTGCAGAACAATCTGTGGGGCGAAGGCGGAGGCTGGTCCAAGGACTGGGACATCACGGCCGACTCGGACGCCAATGTGAAGGCCCTCCAGTTCGCCCAGGACTCGGTCTACAAGGACGGCTGGGCCGGGGTGTCCTCCAAGGACTCCGCGGACGACTTCGCCGCGGGCATCGCCTCGGCCACGCTGTCCTCGACCGGTTCGCTGGTGGGCGTCCTGGAGAACGCCAAGTTCAACGTGGGTGTGGGCTTCCTGCCCGGCGGCTCCGCCACCCAGAACCCCGTCTGCCCCACCGGCGGCGCCGGCCTGGGCATCCCCGCGGGTGTGCCGAAGGACCAGCAGCTCGCCGCCGCCACGTTCCTGAAGTTCGTGACGGAACCGGAGAACACGGCACTCTTCTCCGCCGCCACCGGCTACATGCCCACCCGCAAGTCCGCGGACATGACCGCCGCGCTGGCCAAGACGCCCCAGATCAGGATCGCCATGGACCAGCTGGCCGTGACCCGCAAGCAGGACAACGCCCGAGTGTTCCTTCCGGGCGCCGACCAGGAGATGGCCAAGGCCGCCGCGGCGATCCTGACCCAGAAGTCCGATGTGAAGAGCAGCCTCACCAGCCTCAAGGGCACCCTGGAAGGCATCTACACCAAAGATGTGAAGCCCAAGCTCGGCAAGTGATGATCCGCTTCCCCCGCTGAAGTCCGCTTCCGCCCCGCCCGCGCATCCGGTGCGCGGGCCGGTCCGAGCGGCGGGCTCAGCGGAAAACGCACGACGACGGCGGCGCACCCGGAGCGGTGGCCGCCGTCGTCGCGGTGTTTCGGCTATCCGCCCGCCTCAGCGAGCGGCAGCCTCCTCCGCGACCCCCAGACGGGAGAGGGACCCGCGGAGAGCCTTCGCCGAGTCGAGGATGAAACGCTCCCCGTCATAGGGGGCGGCCCGGAGCTCACTCAGCGTGGGCGATCCGCCCCGGTCCACGCGGGCCTGGAACTCCACCGCCATCCGTTTGATGGCGGCGGCCTCCACCGGATCAAGATCCGGGTGCACGGCGGTCCATTCCGGATCGTCCAAGCCGATCGGCAAGTGGAGCGCGGGCCCTGCGTTCTCGATCGAGAGCGGCAGCTGCGGATTCGCCGCGTGCAGGGTGCCCAGAATGGCGTCCCAGTCGAGCGAACCCTGCCCGATGGGAGCGAAGATCCTCCCGAACACCCCGTCCTGCTCCCCCAGGACGAAGTCACGCAGGTGCGTGGCCCGTGTGTACGGTGCCACTCGGCGGGCGGCCGCCACGGGGTCCTCGCCGCGTACCACCACATTGGCGGTGTCGAAGGTGACGCCCAGAACGTCCGGGCCCACGGCCTCCACCAGGCGGACCACCTCGTAACTGGTGATCTCCTCATGGGTCTCGATGTTCAGGTGCACTCCGTGATCCCGGGCCGCCGGGGCCAGCAGGCGCAGGAACTTCTCGATGGCCACGAGCTGATCCGGCCACGGTGCGTCCGTGCGGAAGCGGTCGAAGACGTGATAACCGGGCAGGCCCCGCTGATAGTTGGCGCAGGCCACCCAGAGGTCCGTGACGCCGGCCGCCTCGTGGGCCGCCTCGATCATCTTCACCATGCCGCGGGTGTAGTCCCCATCGCCCAGGCGGCGCACGTGAGGGGCCTCTGCCGCGGCGTAAGGGTTGACCTTCGCCAGTCCCATCTGCAAATACAGGCCGAGTTCCCGGGCGGCATCCTGGGTCTCTGCCAGAACACCCCGGTCCAGGGTCGGGGAGACGTCCAGGACGGAACGGAAGTACACCCCCTCCATCCCGAGGGCCTTCGCTCGTTCGAGGACCCGGACCGCTGAGTCGCCGTCTTCGTGCGGGATCTTGCTTCCATCAACACCGATGCGCATTTTCGTGTCCTTACCTTGAGTTCTTCATGTCGTGTCCGGCCATCTCAGCGTCCCCAGTTGTAGAACGTGGTGGACGAGGCGTAGTCGAAGTCCTTGACCGTGTGGGAGAGCACCGCGGTGAACTGCGCCCGGTAGAGGATGACCGTGGGCGAAGCAGCCCGCCAGGCATCCACCAGGGCGTTGATGTACGGCGTCTGAGCGGCCAGGTCGGAGGCCCCGTTCAGCCGGTCCATGAGCTCCGGAGTGCCCGTGATGCAGATGTGCTGGTTGTTGAAGCTGCTGCCGCAGGTCATCTTCTTGCGGAGTTCGTAGGCCGCCACGGCACCGGCACTCTCGAAGAGCAGAGCCGATTGGTACTTGCCCGTGTTGAACTTCGTGGCGAAGGCCGTCGGTGTCTGCGAGTCGATGTTGATCCGCACCCCGATCTCCTCCCAGGAGGACTTCAGGATGGTGGCCAGGGTGGAGACACCCGGGGAGGACGGATTGATCATGAGGTCGATCTGCGGGTCCTTCAGCCCGGACTCCTTCACCAGTTCCCGGGCCTTCTCCTTGTCCAGCGGCCGAGGGGCGGAACGCTGGGCATCGAAGCCGGGGGTGCCCGGGACGAACGGCCCGTAATAGCCGTCCGCGTAGCCGTAGGCCACACTCGCCCGGATCTGTTCGTACGGCACGGCATAGGTGAGAGCCTCGCGGATCTTGGCGTTGCCCGTCACTCCGCTGGAGTTGTCGAAGGACACCGTGACCGGGGCGAACGCGGGAGCGGACGTCACCCGGCAGCATGCGTCCTGGCTCAGCTCATGCACCACATAGGGCGGCAGGCCCAGCGTCACATCCGCCTCACCGCGGCGGGCCTGCAGCATCAGGGTGGGGATGGAGGTGATGAAGTTGACCCGGACCACCGGCTCCTTGGCCGGGGTCCCGTAGTAGTTCGGGTTCCGGGTGAGGACCGCGTAGTTGTTCGCCACGTACTCGTCCAGGACATAAGGGCCACTGCTGCTGGCCGTGTGCGCCGCGAGCCACTGGTTCGGCACACCCTTCTTGTCCTCGCCGTGCTCCTTGATGAGCTTGGGATCGTAGATGGAGCCACGGCTCTGGGCCAGGGTCACCAGGATGGCCGGGTAGGCCCGGGAAAGCTTCAGCCGTACCGTCTGCTGGTCCACCACCACGACGTCCTGGATGAGCGGCGGGTCGGTCAGGCCGATCTGCAGACCCAGAGAACCGCAGCCGCCGATGGTCAGATTGCGCAGGATCGAGTACCGCACCGCCTCGGCGTCCAGCGGGTCACCGTTGGCGAACTTCGCACCGGGATGCAGGGAGAAGGTGTAGTCCTTCCCGTCCGGCGACACCGTCCAGGAGGTGGCCAGATCACCCTTCACCCGGGTGGGGTCCGTGTTCGCCACCACCGTGCCATCGGCCTGGGGTGCGGCGTCCAGCTTCACCAGCCGGGCGTAGAAGTTGCTGGCGAAGCTGTTCTCATTGCCCGCACAGACGAAGGCGGGATCGATGTTGGTCAGGGTGGTGGCCCAGTTGACGGTGAACGGGCGGCTGCCCTGCGCACCGGACGGCGCCGGGCCGGCGCACGCCGCCAGGGCGAGCAGCCCGGACGCCGCGAGCAGCGCCGTCGTCATCCTCAGCAGGCGGGCGCGCGCGGTGGTCACAGAACGCATCTCACTTTCCTTCCTGGGCTTCCCCGGTGCCCGCGGCGGCGAGCGCGCGGGCCCGGCGACGGGCTCCCGGCACGGCCTCCAGCAGGGCGCGGGTGTAGGGGTGGGTGGTGTTCTCGAAGACTTCGGCCGCGGTGCCGGACTCCACGATCCGCCCGGCGTTCATGACCGCGATGTGATGGCTCATGAGACGGGCCACTGCCAGGTCATGCACGATGAACAGATACGTCAGGCCCAGCTCGTCCTGGAGGTCGCTGAGCAGGTTGAGCACCTGGGCCTGGATGGAGACGTCCAGGGCGCTGACCGGTTCGTCCAGCACCACCAGGTCCGGGTTCAGGACCAGCGCGCGGGCGATGGCGATCCGTTGCCGCTGCCCGCCGGAGAAGGCGAAGGGGTAGCGCTGGGCCTGCTTGACGGTGATGCCCACCCGGTCCAGCACCTCCTCCACTCTCCGCGAGCGCTCCTTCCCGTCCGTGACACCGTGGATGATGAGCGGTTCCTCCACCAGCTCTGCCACCGTGAAGCGCGGATCCAGGGAACCATTGGGGTCCTGGAACACCATCTGGATCCGCTTGCGCATCCGGCGCATCTGCGGCTTGCTCAGGGAGGTGAGGTCCACGCCGTCGAACTCGATCAGCCCGCTGTCCGCCCCGGTGAGTCCCATCACGCAGGAGGCGGTGGTGGACTTGCCGCTGCCGGACTCCCCCACCAGCCCCAGGGTCTGGCCCCGGTGCAGTTCGAAGGAGACGTCGCTGAGGATCTGGGTCCTGTGCCGGGAGCCGAGGCCCCTGCCGTAGGACTTGTTGAGTTTCTCCACCCGCAGGAGCGGGGGCGTCTCGGTGCTGCTCATGCTGCGTCTCCTGGGATGTCGCTGGCGAAGTGGCAGCGGACGACGGCGCCGCTGGCCAGGGTGCGCGGCTCCGGCCGCTCCGTGGCGCACCGCTCTTCGGTGCGGCCGATGGGGCAACGGGCGGCGAAGGCACACCCGGGTTCGCTGACGGACAGATCGGGCGGCGAACCGGGGATGGCCGGCATCTGGCCGCGCCGCGTGGTGGCAGGGTCGATCACGCAGTCCAGGAGGGCCTTGGCGTAGGGATGCGCCGGGGCCGCGAAGAGGTTCCCCGCACTGGTGGACTCGACGAAACGCCCCGCGTACATGACGTTCACGCTGTCGCACAGTTCCTCGACGATGCCCAGATTGTGCGTGATCATGACCAGGGCGTTGCCGCGCTCGTCGCAGATCTTGGCGAGCAGGTCCAGCACCTGCGCCTGCGTGGTGACATCCAGGGCGGTGGTCGGTTCATCCGCGATCACCACGGACGGGTCGTTGGCGATGGCCATGGCGATCAGGACGCGCTGACGCATGCCTCCGGAGTACTGGTGGGGATAGTCGGAGATGCGCCGCTGAGGATCGGTGACGCCCACTTCCCCGAGCAGCTCGCAGGCCTGTCTGCGGGCCTGCTTGACGGAGACGTCCTGGTGCACGCGGATGGTCTCCACGAACTGGCTGCCGATGGTCTTCAGCGGGTCCAGCGCCGCCATGGGGTCCTGGAACACCAGGGCGATGTCGCGGCCGCGGACCCGGGAGATCCCGGCGTCGTCCAGCCCCACGAGTTCCTGGCCGCCCAGGCGGATGCTGCCCCGGACCACGCGGCCCGGTGGAGGCACCAGACCCATCAGGGACATGGCCATGGCGGACTTGCCGGAGCCGGACTCGCCCACGATCGCCAGGCGTTGCCCCTGATGCAGGTCGAAGGAGACCTCACGGACGGCGTGGACGGTTCCGGAGGCCGTCTCGAAGTCCGTGCAGAGCTCCCGGACGCTGAGGACGGGTTCCCGGCTCTCTCCCGGTGCGGACTGGAACGAGGCGTGTGGCAGGGATGCTGTCGGTGACATCAGCGGGCTCCTACTCGGGTGCGGGGATCGGCTGCGGTCATGATGAGGTCGGAGAGGAGGCTGACCACCACGTACAGGACGGCGGCCAGCAGGAGCACCGCCTGGACCACGGCGAAATCCTTCTGGATGATGGCGTCAGCGGTCATGGAGCCGATGCCGGGCCACCCGAACACCTTCTCCACCAGCAGGCTGCCCGCCAGCAGATCGGCGAAGAGCAGCGAACCCGCCGGAAGCAGTGCCAGGAGACCGTGCGGGGCGACGTGCCGGTTGTAGACAGGGAAACGGCGCAGGCCGTGGCTCTGAGAGACCGTCACGAAGGTCTCGCGCAAGGTGCCGCGCAGCTGGTTCCGGTAGAGCCGGCTGAGGAAGGCGAACGGGCCCAGGGCCACGATCGCGGCCGGGAGGATGAGGTGCCAGACGGCGTTGCCGAAGGTGGTCCATTGCCCGGCCAGGAGAGCGTCCACGGTGAACATGCCCGTGACGTTCGGCGGCTTGAGCAGGCCCGGCGACAAGCGTCCCTCGGGTCCAGGGAAGATCCCCAGCTGGATGGAGAGGACCATGAGCGCCAGCAGCGC
>Ga0153950_1000015_pt1 | contig 82812 bp, 75 predicted proteins | sample TSNJ034MetaG_FD_104737 | JGI IMG/M metagenome (GOLD analysis project Ga0153950, IMG submission 104737) | Attine ant fungus gardens microbial communities from New Jersey, USA - TSNJ034 MetaG | ecosystem: Host-associated > Fungi > Mycelium > Unclassified | place: USA: New Jersey, Wharton State...
AATATCTTGCTGATTCGCTCCATCATTTCAAAATACGCACTGTCTATTTCTTTTGAATGCATTTCCATTTCCATCACCCGGAAACTATTCTACACTATTTCTTACTGTTATACAATTGTAATATTAGGAAAGATGCATAATAGCGGCCAAAATCACCCGGCAATAATTACTTCTACACCCAGTTCGTTCAACCGGGCCTGGAGTGCGAGGTCTTGAATGGGACAAGAGGTAATGATGGTATCGATTTCTGAAAAATCAGCAAAAACTGTCAATGCATCTTTCTTAAACGTTTTTTCCTCTATAAGCAAAACGACTTTCTCGGCCGATCCGATAAACGTATGCTTCATCTTTGCCTGAAAAGGTGTGACACAGGACAGTCCCTGTGAGCCCCGAATACCGGTGGTGGACAAAAACAATAGGGGCGCTTTTACCCTCTTGACATAGTCTTCCGCATCCTGCCCCACCAATGCCTCTTCCTTGCCCAACAGATAACCGCCGGTCATGTTTGTTGCTATTTCCGCATCCAAAAAAGCATTCGCAATCGACAAGGAATTCGTCACGACAGTAAGGTCCTTTTTGTCCATCAAATGATTTGCCATTGCCAGCGTAATGGATCCGGAATCCATCATAATCGTGTAGCCATCGGGCACCAGCGAAGCCGCACTTTTCCCGATTGCATTTTTCTCCTCTGAAAACAGGATGCGCCGTACCGGTTCCGGCATGACATATTTAGCGTAGCCCCTAACCCGCTCTATATAGCCGTCCTGTTCCAGAGACAACAAATCACGACGGATTGTGGCGGGCGAATCCCCCATCATCCGAATGATATCATTGACGGCGACAGACTTTGGTGACCTATTCATTAACAGATCCATTATTTTCTGTCTTCTTTCATATATAGACACAATACCCTCCCAACGGTCAGAATTACCATCCTCAAACTCATAAGGCGCATGTATGATTGAATTATTGCCGTTACTTTCAGAACATTATATCACCAAAATTTGTTGATTTCAACATGCAGCCGCACGGATCAGCCGATCCGCCTACTGCAATTTAACGCGGCTCAGCGCGCAACCGAAGACCAGCCCTGCAACAGCAAAAATCAAAAGAAATATAGAGACCGCCCCGTACCCAAACCGCAGGTATAATCCCCCGGAAATATATGGACCTATGTAAGCTGCCAGCAGAACGGAAAGGTTGCCGAATCCCAGATTCACACCATAATTGCTGTTCCCAAACATGGATTTGATAAAGCTGGCACTGCTGACGGGCGCGCCTCCAAAGGTCAGGCCAAGAAGCGCAAACGCCGGTAACAGTAGGATGCGGTTCACGGCGAAATAGGACAGGCATAAAAGCCCCGTGCCGGCAAAGGCGCAAATATTGACAAATATGAGCGACTTTTTTTGTCCGAAACGATCAAATGTAATGCCAAAAAATACGCGCCCCAGTCCGTTAAACAGTGAAACTATTCCTGCATATATAGCTGCGCTCGCTGCGGTAACGCCCAATGACTGTGCCACTGGGGAAGCATGACTGGATATGGTGAGCCCAATGGTCGCCACAAGAATGGTCCAGCAAGCGAAAAGCCAAAATGCTTTTATCCGCACCATATCGCGCGGTGTATAATTCCTCTCGCAGGTCCCATACGCGAGCAAAACAGCTTTGGGCAGCAGCTGGGATTCCTCCAGCCTCGGCTCCCGGATTTGAAACGAACCCAGCATCATCAATACAAAACAAATGATACCCAGCACCACAAAGGTCGCCCGCCAACCGATGCGTTCAATGAGACATGACGCCAGCGAGCCAAAAATCATACCGCCCATCCCATAACACATGAGCATGACCCCGGTCATCAGCCCTGCCTTGTCTTCAAACCATTTCACAATTGTGCTGAGCGCCACATTGTATGTCATGCCGATGGCCGCCGAGCACAGCAAGCCGTAAAACAGATAGATCTGCCATAAATGCTGTGTGCGGGAAGTGCACAGAAACCCTGCAAGCGCAATACAGGCCGCAAGGCGCACCACCCATTGGGGGGTGATTTTCTTTGCCAGTACGGCAGCCAGCCAAGCTGCAAGCGTATTCGAAATCACACAGATGGTGAAAGTGAGTGATGTCTGCGAGCGCACCCAACCAAATTCATCCTCCAGCGGCTTTACAAAAATTGACCATGCGTACAATAGTCCCGCGAACAGCAGCAGCAGAATATCGCTGCCGGCCACAACGCCCCGTCTGACCGATATGCTCTTATTCAGTGTGTTCTTCATAAATACAAATCCAATCCTGCAAAGCAGGCACAGCTCTCAGACTGCGCCTGCTTTATACTATTTCGCAAACCGGGAAGAGTCACATCATTCCCATCACCCTTGGCAGCCATTCGGCGATAACGGGGAAAAACAGCAGCAGCGCCAAATGGACAAAATCGGCCAGAAGGAAAGGGGCGATGCCTTTGAAAATTCGTCCCAGCGGCACCTCCTTATACAGCCCTTTCAGGAAGAAAGCGGTCATACCCATGGGGGGAGTCATCCCGCCGATATCTCCCATACGCACCATGATGACGCCAAACCAGATGGACGAAAAACCACAGGCCTGAACGATAGGCAGGAAGATACCGACTGTCAGCAGCACCATCGACATGCATTCCACGAAGCAGCCGAGGATGATATAAATGACGAGGATAATCGCCATCAGTATCATAGGTGGCATATTGAAGCCCAGAACCAGATCGGACAGCCAGAATGGCAGGGTGCTCACGGCGATCATCTGCTTGAGCACATTTGCGCTGGCGATCAGGAAGTAGATCATTCCAACCATGTCCGCCGAGGTCATCAGTACCTGCTTGAGCTTTGAGAGGTTCAAGCGCTTTTTCAACAGCGCCAGAATGAACGCGCCCAAAGCCCCTACAGAGCCCGCCTCTGTCGGGGTGAAGATGCCGGCGAACATGCCGCCCATGACAATGACGACCAGAACAATGATCTCCACGGAGCCTTTCAGCGAATGGATCTTCTCTTTAAAGGTGGTTTTGGGTCCTCTGGGACCATAGGACGGCTTGATTTTGCAGTTGATGGAGATGACAATCATGTACAGCAGCGCGAGGAGGATACCGGGGACGATGCCGGCCATCAGCAAGGTGCCGATGGATGTGCCGGTGACCATACCGTAGGTGATGAACATCGCGCTGGGCGGAATCAGATCCCCAAGCTCGCTGCCCGCGGCAACCGAGCCGATGGACAGCTCGTCGGAATATTTGTACTTCTTCATCTGGGGGATGGCGATGGCTCCGATGCTGAGAATCGCCGCCCACGGAAACGCTGTTACTGCGGCAAAAATGGCGCAGGCGCCGATGGTCGCGATGGCGAGACCGCCAAGCAAATGCCCCAACCAGGCCGAAGCGGTTTTGTACAAATCCGTTCCCATTCCCGATACCGTGATAATCTGCGCCATTAATATAAACATGGGCAACACGGCAAAATCATAGCTGGACACGACAGAAAACACATTGGTTCCGACTACCATGACCGCGGCCTTCAGGCCGTTCATCAGCACAAGCCCGGTAAACCCGGCGGCCAGCATGGCGATACCGATCTTGACCCCCATTATGGCAAGGAGGAAGAAAGCTGCGATGCAGAAAAGCCCCACCTGTATCGACGTCATGGCGTGTCACCTGCCCCATCCGTCAGTTCCGGAGCCTCCTCCGGGTCAAAGGCGCTGTCCACCTGTTTTCCCAGCAGCACGCGGAAAAAGTCGATTGTTTCCAGCAGCAGGGCAAGGAGCACCAGCGTCATGCCCAGCACCCACACCCAGCGGAAAATCCACGTGGGCATACCGCTGGAAAGGGTCTTTTCAAATACGCGGGTCTTTTCAGCAGCATACTTGCCGCCGGCATAGATCATAATTATTATCATAGCGGACGAAATGATCCCGCTGAACGCCTCGAAAAAGGCTCTTAGTTTCTTGGGCAGTTTCGACAGAACGATGTCCATCACCGAATGGTTGCGTTTCAGCGCACAGTATGGAATCGATAGAGCAGACGCGAAAGCGGCGGACAATCCAACCAAATCGTATATGTAGCGGATCGCTATGCCGAAAGGCCGCACAATAATATTGGCGGCCATAAACAACGTGGCAACAACAAGGGCGCAGCCCGCCAAAAAACCAATCGCTGTGCACAGAGCGTTTGTAGCTTTTATTTTGATCCTGTCATACGAGCCCATGAACCCACTCCTTTCCCACCGGGTATAGCTGTTATCGCGTATAAGAGGCTGAAAATTCCGCCACCTTGTTGACGAAATCCGTTCCGGGCAAGCCCTGAGCATCCAGCTGCTTGGCAACTGTCAGGTTGGCGTTGTATAACGTTTCGGCAAACCCGCTCTTGGCCTCGGCAGTCAGCTCAATGGGCGTTACGCCATACTTGGTAATAGCGGTTTGCAGTGCATCTTCCTCAACAGCAAGAAATCTCTTGTGGTTTTCTTCCTCGACAAATACCATATTCGCTTCGATGATATCCTTGATGTCCTGAGGAAGAGCGTTCCATGAGCCCAAATTGATCAGATGCCCCGGCGCCGTCGCGTAGGCGATATCCACGAGCGTAATGTATTTGCACACCTCGGCGAAATTGCAGGAAATCAGCGTCTCTTTCGGGATCATCATGCCGTCGAACAGGTTTTTTTGCAAGGAGCTGTACACCTCGGCGAACGGGGCGTTGATGGGAGTGGCGCCACAGTCGGACACAAACTGATTATAGTCGGCCTCGCACCATATTTGCAGACCCTTCATATCCGCCACGGATTCAATTGGCTTTTTGACGGACAGAATTTGATACACTGTACCGCCGTTGAATGCCTGTGCGGGTACATATACATCCTTGTACTCATTGCGCAACCCTTCAAACGCATTCCACAGGTCATGCGAAACATCCGCTTCATGGCCCACGGGTACGCCGGAGGTAATCGCCTTCCAGTGCTCGGAGATTTTAAAACCAGACGAAGCAAATCTGTGTACGTCGGCGATGTCGGCAATTCCGGCTTTCAGCTGCTCGTACGCGTTGGCATAATCCAGCAGCGTATCATCGTAATACATGGTGAATGTCAAGCGGCCGCCGCTCTCTTCGGTGACCTTATCGGCCCAGGCTTTCCATGCCTGAGCTTGAAAATTGGTATCGGAGACAGCCAGACTGAATTTCCAGTTAATAACCTCGCCATCGGCCGCAGCGGTCTGGGTGTCCCGGGCGCTGCTTTCGGTGCTTGTGGCGGGGGTGCTGTTACCGGACATGTTGGAGCCGGAACCGCAGGCTGTCAGCGGGAAAAGCAGGATTGTTGCAGCCAACAAAACGGATAAGATCTTTTTCATTATCTTTTCTCCTCATATCAATTGGTTGCGGGGACAAGCTTGCGCCCGGCCCCAGGTTAAACCCTATGATTGTTTATGCTGTTTGATTGGATATCCATCGTTTCGAGCTGTGAATACGGGTTCTCAGTTGCCGGTATAGCCTTCGGGGTTTCCTGCGCGTGGATCCTTGGCCAGCGGCCCCACCACAACATTGCCCGCTTCGATCACAACGCCCAGCAGATCCCGCAGGTCATAAAAATAGAAGTCCTTCCTGCCACCGTTTGGCATGGGCGGCCCCATCGTACCGCAGGTCAGGGGAGGAATGCCCATGTCCTCCATTTTTGCAATGAAAGCCGGCCGGTCATTTATTTTACATGCGATGTGATGAACGCCATTTTTGCCCCCATTTTGAATCAGGAAGTCCGAGTACGGGTTGCCCGCTTCCTTGGACAAGGGTTCGATAATTTCAAAGTCCAGTCCGCCAAGACCGAAGCGGTAATACTTGATGTAAAATTCACACTCCTTGCCCAAGTACCTTGCTCCATCAAATTCGCCCCTGTCGTAGAAGTCCTTCGTGCAGCGTTGGATGATGGTTGCGTGGTCAAAATCTACAAGGTCCTTCCAGTTTTGCATCACCGCCTCCATGTCGTTTACACAGATGCTTACCTGAAAAACCAGATCAATCCGAAACTTTTCACCCATACCGTTCCCTCCTAATTAGCAAACAGCCTGTGCAGGGTATCCACATCTTTGGCTGCAAGCTGTACATAGTCTTCATCCTTATTGATGGACGCAACATCGTAATACACTTCCGATATCAGCCATCCCTCAAACCCCATTTCCCAAATCGACCAGGCAGATTTCTCAAAGCCGCTGACACCCTGTCCCAGCAGAGCCGGGGCCATCACGCCCCAGACCAGCCCTTCTTGACAGCAGTCCTTTACATGGAAATGATCAATCACATCCGTGCCCAGCTGCTTCATCAGCTCCCATGGATTCCCGATTCCATATACCAGCGGGTTCATGGTGTCAAAACAAATCGTCAGCTCCCCACCGGTTTGCTCCCGCAGACGGTGGATTTCCTCCATAGACAGGTCGGTCTCCATACAGATGCGCACGCCCGCCTCCTTCCCCCGGTCCAGCGCATACCGCAGGCTCGCCACCACATTCTGATACGCCTCCGGCTCCCTGTAACGTGTAGCTGTTAGCATGATGGCGGGGATGCCCATATCCTTGCAGGCGCCAACCGCCTTGTCGATGGACAGCCGCGCGTGGTCGCCTTCGGGGGTATTCGAGGGATACAGCATCGTTTTTTGCCGGAACAGGGTATATAAATGCATGGCCTGAAAGGCGATGTCATACTGCGCGCCCGCTTCCAGATAGGCATCCTGTATGCGTTTATGGCTGAAGGGGAAGATTTTTTTCGAGCCGCCCCCGTCGCCCAGCTGCATACCGGAAAAACCGGCCTCGCCTGCCATACGCACGCCATATGGTCCCAGTATTGGCAACGCCCATTCCACAACGCCGAACTGATAGCCTGCCACCGCGCATCCCCCATCGAGTATTATTTCGCAAACATCTCGTCTTCAAACGCAGCCAGCTTTTCCGATCCTGATTTAATCCGCTCCACGCGAAACTCCGGAAGACCCTGCCCGAATTCGGTTTCAATAAACACATCGATCATTTCACATGCCATGCGCAGGCTGGTGGTGGTACCACCCAAGGCGATGATATTGGCATCATTGATGATGCGGGCTTCCCGGGCTGTATACCAGCTTTCCACCAGAGCGCAGCGGGCGCCCTTGTTTTTATTGGTGGCGATACTGATTCCCATGCCGGTTCCGCAGAGCACGACCCCGCGCTCGGCCTCTCCCCCGGTTACGGCGGAGGCAATACGCCGCCCAACCTCCATATATGGCACCGCGTTGTCCATGTCCTGCGTACCAAGATCCATTACTTCGTGGCCTTGCCCGGCGAGGTGCTTTTTGATCCCCTCCCGCAGCTCAAATCCGCCCGGATCCACTCCAAATGCAATTTTCATCATTCATCCTCCTACTATTTGTTGTTTATGGGCCTTCAAAAAAACGTCTCGGGTTTTCACTTAAAATACGCCACAGCTTCTCCACGTTGCCGCCCATTTGTTCAATTTGTGGGAATGCAACGCTTGTGAGAAAAGAAAACCGCTGCGGGTTGAGGCTGCGGATATGTCTAAATTCCTCCGGCGGCATGTGGTCGTACAATGTGGACGTGGACATAAAATCATGGGAAAGCAGCATGCGGTCGGAAAAACCCGCGTCCAGCATCCGCTTGATTGTCTTGATGCGGGTCTCTGTGGAGACAGCATAATGCTTGCTGTCGATGATGATGGGGATGCGATCCACGCCCAGCCAGCAGCCCTGGTCGTAGAGCCAGCGCAGATAATCCATATCTGTGCTCTCCAGGCAATGGTCAATCTTTACACGGGAAAGGTCAATGCCCTCCTCGCGCATTAAGCGAACCTGATGCCGGCCCATTTCTGTTTGCGGGTAAGAATGCAGCATGATGCGCGCACCGGTTTGCAGGCTCGCGCGGGCCACCGCCCTGTGGATAATCTCGCGGCCCGGCGTGGGGCCCTCGGTATCCATTGCCGTTTTGATGATCCCTGCCTTGATGTTCGTACCTGCCATTCCCTTGGTCAGATCGTCCACAAACAGTCCGGCGAACTGGTCCGCCGTATAGGTGCCCAGCATGTGGGCGGGCTCCAGAAAGAAGCCGGTGCAGGCAATGATGTTCATGCCGCTTTTCTCCGCAAGCCGCTTGAGCGCCTTGGGGTCGCGCCCCAGATCAAAGGGGGTCGCCTCCACGACTGAGGCAAAGCCATCCGCTTTCATACCGGCAAGATCCTTCTCCACGATGCTTTCCATATTTTCCACATACAGCTGTGGATAGTTTTCCGGTATTCCCACCATGGAGGAGACCAGATGCTCGTGCATGAGCGTTTGCCCCAGCTGAGCAGAGTCAATCTCTCCCAATACAGTCATTATTTTACTCAATTCGAATCCCCCTTCTCTGGATACTTCTTGTCTTCAGAACAGGTCTATTTAATCAAAAAAGCGTTTGATGGTGGAAAGATCCCGCTCCACCAGCGCAGTCGGGGGCTGCTTCATGGGCGGATCCCAGTAATAGTTTTCGCTCACCAGCCAGCCGGTGTATCCCAGGGCTCTGATCATCTGCGCAACCCGATCGAACCGCCCCGCCCCTTCGCCGAGCGGCACACAGCCGATCAGATTTTCGGGGCCGTCCTTCAGGTGAAAATGATCGATCGCAGGAAGCCCGAGCTCCTCGATTTCCGTGAGAGGATCCCCCGTGGAAAAGCGGATGGGATTAAAGATGTCATAGCAGATTTTCAAGGATTTCCCCACTATGTGAATCATCTCATGCAGCTCTGAGGATGTCAGCACGCTTTCAAACACGATGGTAACGCCCTTTTCTTCGCCCATCCGGCATGCCGCCTTCAACATGCTGGCGAACCGGTCAAAGTCTTGTCGGCTTTTTATCTGACACAGAAAGCCAGAGGTAACCATCAGCTTTTCGATCCCCATTGCGGCGCACGTGTCCACCCCGGCTTGCAGGCTTTGCAGCGCCGCCTTTCCGGCAGGGCTGTCCAAGGGGTGAATCATTCCGGCTTCCCGGCACAGGCTCCACAGATGCAGCGCCTGCAGTCGGATGCCGCAGTGTGACGCGGTTTCGGTGTACTGCTGCTGTAGTTCTTTTTGCAGCAGTGGATACCCGGCGCTAAAGCCGCCCCGTTCCTCGATCTGAATGCCGTCAAAGCCCAACTTCGCGGCATAGAAGATTGCCTCGGGTCCCCGGAACGGCAAAACCCATTCGCAAATCCCCACCTTGCATCGCTTCGTGGTGATCACCATTCCTTTCGCCGCCGTGAGAGCTCCTACAGTGCAGCCCTTTCCAACTCTCCGGCGGCTTTCATTACAGCCTTTGGCGGTAGATTTCTACGGCATGTTCCTCGGTAAACGGAATATAGGACGCGACAAGAAGCCGCTGCTTGGAGAGCATAATACTATTTGCGAAAGGGAGAATATCCCTCTCCGTCATACCGGCCATGTGCAATGGACGCAACGGACACAGACGTTCCAGCATATCCTGTAGCTGTGCAAACACATCTCCTCCATCAGGATATCCCACCTTTTGCAGCCCCGCCGAAAGAATGCTTTCCAGCCGCTCCAAGAGGCCTCCCGGCCTTTCCCGCCGGTAAAGCGTCAGTACCGGAACAAGGAATTGATAAATGGATTCCCCGTGCCCCATTTTATACGTTTCGCCCAGGGGGTAAGCAAGCGCGTGTACCGGCCCCGCACCGCCATTATTCACCGCCATTCCCGCCAGACAGCTAGCCATTAAAAAGTTAGCCAAATGCTGTTCCTTTGCCTGTTCCCCGTCTTTCAGAAGATCGGAGTAACCGTCCAGAATCAGCTCGACGGCTCGTGTCGCCACTGCACGCGCGAGCTCGTTGCCCCGCGTTGCGGACAGGAACGATTCGATGGCATGCCCCAGCGCATCGACAGAGCAGTTCATAAAAACGTTTTGGGGCAGAGCCTCGATCAATTGCGGAACCAGCACGGCGTGGGTTGCAGTCAGCCGTTCGTCGATGATGGCAGTCTTTAAACCGGTTTTTTTGACAGTGATGATCCCGCCGCTGGTCACTTCGCTGCCGGTGCCACAGGTGGTGGGCAGCACGATCAGCTGCTTGCCGGGGATGGGGGCGATGGTTCCATCCAGCACGCGGGTGATGGGGTATGCATCCTTGATCATCAACACCTTGGCGATGTCAATGACGCTGCCGCCGCCCACCGCGATGATGCGCTTGATCTGATCGCCGCGGATATCCTTCAGGATTCGATCTACTGCTTCGTCGTTGGGCTCACCTGTGTCGTAGCTGTCCTTCAGCACCACCTTGGCGCCCAGTGTGAGCTTGCGCATATAGCGTTCAAACAGAACCGTTTCGGTAAGCACCATGTCGCCGGCGCCCACCTGAAACTCCTCCACGAATATGCGGAATGTATCCAACAGATGGATTTTCGGGGCTACTGAAAACAGTTGCATGTCGGCTCCTTCCAGCTCACTGCTTTGCTGCGACTACCTCGCAGGCGGCGGCGGCAATGTCCTCGGCAGTCATTTTCATCACCTTTTGCAGCTCCTTCGGCTGACCCACCTCGCCAAACCGATCCGGCACGCCAATGCGCCGCATGGGAACCAGCGAGAAGGTTTCGGCCAGCACCTCGGCCACGGCGCTGCCCAGCCCCCCGACGATGGTGTGGTTTTCCGCCGTGACGATGGCGCCTGTCTCCTTGGCGCACTGGACAATACAGTCTGCGTCGATTGGTTTAATGGTAAACATATCGACCACCTGGGCGCTGATGTTTTTTGCGGATAACGCGTCCGCGGCCTCCAAGCAGGTTTTCAGCATAAGGTTGCCGGTTGCGATCAGCGTCACGTCATTGCCGTTACGGATCATATTGGCCTTGCCGATTTCGAACTCGGAGCCTTCCTCATAGATCTGTACGTTGTCGGTACGTTGCACACGGATATAATAGACACCGAAGTCCTCCGCCGCTTTGCGCACTGCCCAATGCATCAAGGCGGTATCGGTGGGCTCTATGATGGTGATATCGGCGATGGGGCGCATCAGTGCGATATCCTCGTTGGCCTGATGGGTGCCGCCGTTTTCACCCGCGGAAATGGCCGGATCAGAGCCGACAATTTTGACATTGTTCTTCCCATACGCACAGGATATATAGTTCTGGTCGCACATACGGCGTGAAGCAAACGCCGCGAAGGTGTGGCAGAAAGGAACCTTCCCCACTGCGGAAAGCCCTGCCGAAATGGTGGAAAGGGACTGCTCTGCGATGCCGATATCGAAGAAACGTTCCGGGAATTTGGCTTTAAAGTCAGGTCCGTTTATGCAGTTGGCCAGGTCGGCCTCCACATCCACAATGCGGGGATCCTTTTCCGCTTGGCGGATCAGCGCATCCATATATGCACCCTTTAGGTCCTGTTCTTCCAGATTATTTTGTTTTGCCAGCTTGATCATATGTATCATTTCCTCTCGTGTTATCTATCGTTTACTCAGCCCAACGCGGCCAACTGGGTTTTAAATCTTTCCAGCACCGGTCTGACGGAATCCAATGTCATGCCTTTTACGCCGTGGTTTCCGTTGACAGCTTCTTTTTCCTTCCAGCCCTTGCCCTTAATGGTGTTCATGTTGATAAAACCCGGCTTGTCGGCTCGCCTGCATTGTTCAATAGCATCGTCGATAGCGGCAACATCGTGGCCGTTGCATGTTACGGCGAACCAGCCAAATTCCTCTGCCTTTCGGCGCATATCGCCCAAAGGCGCTATTGTATCGGTGAAGTCGTCCAACTGCTGTTTATTGTTGTCAAGCAATACGATCAGGTTGTTCGCTTTTTGCGCGGGTGCCAGCAGCATGGTCTCCCATACCAGACCCTCTTGGGACTCGCCGTCGCCAATCACCGCGAACACCTTGTTTGGCTTGCCGTCCAGCTTCAGACCCATCGCCATGCCGAGCGCACAGGACACGCCCTGCCCCAAAGACCCGGTGGTCATGTCGATGCCGGGCGTCAGGTTTTTATCGCAGTGGCTGGGCAGAAGCGTACCCAGATGGTTGAGTGTCATCAGCTCTTCTTTCGGAAAAAAAAACTTGAGAGCCAAGGCGGAGTACAGTGCCGGGCCGCAATGCCCCTTGGAGAGCACCAGGTAATCACGTCCATCCCATTTCGGGTTTTTGGGGTCGTATTTCATCTGGCTGCCATACAGCACGGCAATACAATCCGCCACCGAAAGGCTGCCGCCCACATGCCCCATACCGTGAGCCGCCAGCATTGTCAGCGTCTCAATGCGGATTTCCAGCGCCAGCTTTTTCATCTCATTCAATCTTGTGTTTTCCATTACTCGTCTAAACTCCCTTTCTTCGTTCGGACTCATCTCAGTCCTCTGAGATGTTGATCAATGCTTTCACGCAGTTCTGTTTGTCGTCCACCGCCTTGTCAAACGCTTGCTGGATCTCCGCAAAGGAAAACTGCTCCGACAAGATGGATTTGATCTGGATGGAACCGCTTGCCACCGCGCGAATGGCCGTGGGATATGTATTGCGGTAGCGGAACACGGTTTTGATCTGCGCCTCCTTACGATACAGGTTGCGGAAGCTGAAGCTGACATCCTCAAAGATATTGCCCACAATGACAATGGTTCCCCCGCTCTTAACCAAAAAGCTTGTTTGGGCGGCGGTGATGCCGCTGCCTGCCGTTTCGAACACTATATCCGCGCCTTTTCCACCTGTCAGCGCCAGCATGCCCTGCACGGAGTCTCCTTTCCCCGCGCAAACAACCTCGGTGGCGCCCAGCTCTAACGCCTTATCCAGCCGGTTTTGAAACAGGTCACTGACGATAATCTGCGTTGCGCCGTACGCCTTGGCCGCAAGCAGCGTGCACAGGCCGATACAGCCGCCGCCGAGAATGATCACGCTCTTGCCCACGCACACGCCGCCCTGCTGCGCGGCGTGCATCCCCACCGAAAGCGGCTCGATCAAAGCGCCCTCCTGAGTGGTGACATTGTCCGGCAGCTTAAACGCCTTGTGTGCAGGGTGCCGGATGTACCGCATCAGTGCGCCGTCGTGGGGCGGAGTTGCCATAAACACCACATTGGGGCAAAGATTATACCGCCCGCTCTCGCACAAGGAGCACTTACCGCAGGGGACTCCGGGCTCCAGAGCCACACGGTTACCCGGCACGAGATCTTTCACGTCCTTACCGACTGCATACACGGTCCCGCCACACTCGTGACCCAGAACGAAAGGCAGGGAATCAGGAAAGATGTGAAACGCTTTCCCTTCAAAAAAGTGCATGTCGGAGCCGCAGATGCCAACGCTTTCCACAGCCACCCCCACGTCGTTGTCCCCGATTTTGGGCATAGGCACATCCCGCAGCTCTATTTTCCGCACATCGGTCATAACGGCGGCTTGGTTTCGCTTGTTTTTATTGTTTGCCATATCGTCACTCCATGCATCGTGCGCATACGATTCGCCCCGATGATTCATAAATTAAAGATTTTCGTTTGGGTGGATCACCACTTTTATGGAGGATTTGTCGGTGAGGTTGGTGTCCAGCGCCTTAAAATAATCCTCCAGAGGGAATACATGGGTGACCAGTTTATCTACCCGCACCTTCCTGCTTTCCATAAACTCCAACGCATGGGGATAACAGAAGGTCTGTGCGGAACACGAAATATACGCCTGCTCGTTAAAATGCAGCTGATTGAGCATATCGGAGGTGATCCCAAGGTTGCTTTTTTCGTGGTAGCTTCCGTATTGCAGGAAACGGCCGCCCTTTTTTAGCAAGCTGAACAAGCTTTTTACCATCGGCCAGGAACCGGACGTGTCAATAATGGCATCGACACCGTGCGGAAAGCGCGCGCGCATGGCCGCCTCGTAAGCGGACAGGTCGTTGCGGTCCGCATACACTGTCTCTATCCCCAGTTCCTCCAAGATAGCCAGCTTGTCTTTGTAGACGCCTATGGCAATGGCGTGTTGTGCATTTGTGTAATGCGCCAGTTGAGCCAGAATCAGCCCATGGGGCCCCATACCGGACACCACAACGTCCTCCCCCTGCTTGACATCCAGCATATCCATGGCGTGCACGGCACATGCGACCGGCTCGGTTACGGTGGCTTCGTCAAAGCTCAGCCAGTCCGGGATAGCAAACACCTTGGACTGATGCACCAGCACATATTGCGCAAATCCGCCATTGATGTTGTGGCCCAGAGATCCGAAGTTTTCACAGTGCAGCGTATCATTCCGCTGGCAGAAATAGCAATCGCCGCAGGGCAGGGAATTGTCCGCCGTCACCCGCTCGCCCGGCGCGTGAAAACGTACATTCGCGCCAACCTCCTCAATAATTCCGGAAAATTCGTGCCCCACCACAACGGGATACCTGGCAAGACCCGTTCCGGTGGAATCGTGGGCAAGCTCCGCCCACTTACAGATACCGCAGCTCATCACCTTGATAATCACTTCGTCGGATCCGCATACCGGATAGGGAATTTCTTTGATACTTGCATGCTGCCTGCCGGCCTTTTCATAAACCAGCGCTTTCATCATTTTCATCTATTCATTCTCCTGCCTGTTGGGATGAATTATCACTTTTACAGAGTTCTCGTCGTTAATATTGAGATCCAGCGCTTCAAAATAATCATCAAGGAAAAACTCGTGACTGATCACGATACCGCAATCCACAGCGCCCCGCTCCAATATGTCCAGACAGCGCTGAAAGCTGTGTGACTGGAAGGTTGAGCCAACATAGGACAGCTCCTTGATGATAAAGGCAGCCATGTCTATTTCTACCTTGCGTGCAGGAGTGGTGGGGAAAGAGTACCCGACAAAAGTCCCCCCCGGCTTCAACAGATCCAGGCTGCGGTTGATCAGCGGCGCGCAACCGGTTGTGTCGACGATCTTGTCTAGCCCGAAAGGGAACAGCCGCCGCAACGCCCTTTCGTGGCATTCGTAATTTTCCCTGTCCACGAGCACGGTTTCGATTCCTTTTTGCGCAATGGTATTCAGCTTGCTTTGGTTGGAATCCAACGCCACCACTCTTCCGGCAGCGGAGTGCTTTAGGAGCTGGGCATAAATCATCCCGCTTGAACCGCATCCCAGCACGGCCACATTGTCACCATAGCGGATATCGGCTCGATCCACGCTGTGCAGACAGCATCCAATCAGCTCGCACAGGGCAGCGGAATCAAAGCTGACGGTGTCGGGGATATGGTACACGGAGCCCTCGTTCACCAGCACGTACTCCGCCATCCCGCCCGGCAGGTTGTGTCCCAGCGAGCCAAAATCCGTGCAATAGGCAAACTTTCCGGCCAGACAATGGGTACAGGTTCCGCAGCATACGCCGTTATCGGCCGTGATCCTGTCCCCGGCCTTCACGCTGGTTACCCCACTGCCCACTTCCACAGCAACGCCGGCAAACTCGTGCCCCGGTGTAACAGGATACCGCCCCAGCACGGAGCCGTTCCTGTCGTGGCTGGTTTCAGCCGGTTTGCAAATTCCGCAGGACATCACCCGCATCAACACCTGATTGCTTCCGCACACCGGGCGGGGTATCCGCTTCACTGAGGCGTTCGCCCGCCCCGGGCTTTCGTATACCAAAGCTTTCATGGTTTCCAATGTGTACGTAACCTCCATTTAAGACCTGTTCTGAACCCCCTGCGCAGTGTCTGGGCGGTTCCGGAACAGGTCTATTATTCTGTCTGTGCCTTGCGGGCGTCGCTGCTCTTTGTCAACACAACAAGCAGCAGGATCACGCCGTTGACCACATCCTCCACCCAGAAGGGCGCGCCCATTAAGCCGATGCCGTTGAACACTACCCCCAGCAGCAATAGTGCCACCAACGTGCCCGGCACATTGTACCGGCCCACCGTGTGATACGTGATGCTGAGAAAGACTGTCGCGAGGCCAGGCATGAGAAAATCAGGGCCGGTGTCCGGGTATGCGTTGCCGCTTTGACCTAACATGATCATAGCGCTGACGCCGATAATCAACCCGGCGATGACGAAAGAGAGGAACCGCAGCATCTTCGTACGTGCGCCTGCAAGCCTTGTGACCCTCTCCGAGTACCCAACTGCGTAAATTTGCCGACCAAAGGGCGTATTTTCCAATACGTAAAATAAAATGACGCCAACCAAGATCAATAACCAGATCGAAATGTTCAATCCGAATATTTTGAGCCGGAAGAATGCCTTCGCTCCAGAGTCGATGACGCCGTTGATGCTTTTGCTGTTGCTGGTTCCCAACGCGAGGCCATACATCACCATCCCGGAGCCCAGGGTGGAAATGGTGGAGGGGATTCGGCATGCAACTGTCAACAGGCCGTTCATGCACCCCATAAAGATACCCGACAGCACCGCTGCCAACAGCGTAAGCCAGGCGGGCGCGCCCATGGAACCGACCTTAGCCCCCAACATAATGCAAAACCCCAGCATGTATCCAAGGGAGATATCGAATTCACCTGCCACCAGCGGCACAAGCGCCGCAATCGCAAAGAAACCGACCGCAACCCGCCCCACCAAAAAGGCGGAGATGTTCTGCGCGGTGGGGAAAGCGCTGTTCGATAGAGAAAACACAATGAACAATACCGCAACAATGAGAAGGAGCCCATACCGGGTAAACAGGTTTTTACTCATGTGTAACACCACTTTGCAATCGCCTCTCTTGTCAATGTTCCATCCTGCACTGTCAGTTCTCCCCCAACTTTCCCATTTTGCAGAGCCAGCACGCGGGTACATACATTCACAAGCTGCTCCGGCTCAGTGGAAAAAATGATGATACCTATATTGCTGTGCGCAGCGCTTTTAATTAAATCAAAGATTTTTAATCGGGACGCAGGATCGACCCCATAAGTTGGATCATTCAGAATAAATACCGCAGGGCAAGGCAGCAGCCACTTGGCCATGATCGCCTTTTGCTGGTTGCCGCCCGAGAATTTCCCGAAGTCCATGTCTTTCTGCCCGCGGGGATTTACATCGAATATGTCACTGCACAGATCGACAGTTGCCTTTGCCAGCTTTTTCTTGTGCCAGAAGCGGCTCTCATTGGGCAGCAGCATGTTCTCGCGCAGAGAACATGGCATGATACCGCCACGCACAGCCCGGTCGTTCGGCAGAATCGCGAGGCCTGCCCGGATCGCCCTTCGCGGTGAGGATTTTCGTGAGAGCTGCTTTCCATCCACCACGACTTCACCACTATCCAGAGCAAGCTCTCCGCCCAGCAGCAGCGGCAGCTCATTCACTCCGCTGTCCGGAATGCCGACAATACCCAGCACTTCTCCTGTTTTGAGCTCCAAGCTGAGATGGTTCAGATTCTCAGCGACAACGCGCTTGATCTGCAGGACCGGCGTATCCTTTTTTGGGCGCATACGGCTGCCCAAAAGGCGCCACAGCTCGTCGAGCGCGGCGCCCGGCCGATCCACAGAGAGCTGCTGCCCCTCCTCGGCCGGCTTGCGGATCATGTTGGATACGATCAAGTCCTCCGAAGTATCTTTGATCAGGCCGGAGTACACCAGCTCCCCGCCGTTCAGGATGGACACATCGTCACAATAATTCCTTGCTGCTTTCAGGCGGTGTGTGACCATGATGACCGGGATGCCCATATCAGCAATCCGGCGCACATGCTTCAGGAAGTATTCCGCTTCCGCCTCCGGAATGGAGGCGTCCGCTTCATCCAATATCAGGGCCTTTGTCTCCTCCAGTTCCCGGTTCATGCCGATGGCCGTGGCCATCGCCACCATGTTGCGCTCGGCGGCTGTCAGGTGTTCGGTCAGGGTATCCGGGTCCATATCGATCTCGAATACGCCGAATAAATCCTGCACATATTTCCGCACCGCTTTCCAGTCCACGCGCGGGCCCTTCATCGGGTATTCCTTGGATAAAGCGACACTTTCGGCAACAGTAAATGTATGTACCAGCGGGCTTTCCTGATGTACCACCCGAATTCCCTTTTCATGGGCGACGCTGGGACTTTCGATGCTCTGGTATTCATGGCCGTCGATGATGATTTTTCCGCCGCAGTCCTTGTCGGGATGGTAGATGCCGGTAAGCACCTTCACCAATGTCGATTTCCCGCTCCCATTTGCCCCCAGCACAGCGTGGATGCGTCCGGGCTGAAATACCAGACTGACTTTCCGCAGGGCTTTCACACCGGGGAAGCTGACGGAGATGTTAGTTGCTTCCAACGCCATTGCTCACCCCTCCATCCCCTTTGCCTGTTCGCGGCTTGCCCTGAGTTTTTTTGCTGCGCAGGCGCCCCGATACGGAAAAACGTGTGGACAACCACATAGCGAAAATCAGCACGGCGCCCTCAAAGATGTGATTGCCCCAGTTGGGAACGCCGATCATCTGCACGCCGTTCTTGGAAAAGCTGATCAGCAGCGTGGCAATCAGCAGCCCGGGGATATTGATATAGCCGGGCCGGATAGCTGTTTTACTCAAAAATACAACTGCGTAAGCCGGCAACAGCAGGGAAGTGCCATATGCGGAACTGGCGGCGCCAAGCTGCCCCAATAGAATGGCCCCGGAAATGCCCGCAAACATACCCGCGCACATAAAGGCCAAGATACGGATTCGGTCCACCTTGATGCCCGCCATGAACGATGCCTTTGTGGAAATACCCACCGCGTACATATGGCGTCCAAACGGTGTATGGCTAAACACAAGGTGCACAATGAGCGCCAACACCAGAAAGAAAATCACACAGTAACCCCACGGGCCAATCGAGCCGCGGGCAAAATTCATCAGGGCTTTGGGTTCTGATACGCTCAAAATGCCGCCGCCGGTGACCGCCCGCGATAAGCCCGAAAGCATAAGGCCAATACTCAGGGTAACAATGAACGAGCTGATTTTCAGTTTTACGACAACCAGCCCATTCAACAGGCCTGCAAACGTACCCATCAATACCGATGCAAAGAATACGGGAACCGCGCCCCAGCCCCTGGCCGCCAAGAAAGCGCAGAGAACCGCGCAAAAATTCAGATTGTATCCTAGGGAAAGATCGAACTCACCCGACACCAGTATGAACATCGCGCCCAGCGATAGACAGGCTGCAATTGCTTGGGTGAGCATGACACTGCCCAAATTCTGCATGGACAAGAATTTCACCGACAGGCTGCCAAACACGGCCATAACGATCAGAAATATAACAATAATGATATATTTATTCAGCAATAACATGAAGCGGCTTTTGTATGTATGCATAGATTAATCCCACAGGGCGTAGAATGCGGATTTGTAATCAAAGGCAGGAGCCCAGGGCTTTCCAGGCTGCGGCACGCTGCTTGCGTCTATGATTGCGTAAGGCAGATTTTCTCCCCGAGGGGTAGCAAGATCCTGCTTATTCAAAATGCGGATCATCTGGTCGGCTGAGGCATAGCCCAGATACACGTTGTCATAGGCCGCAGTGGCCGTGGCAAGCCCGCCTTGGCTGATCAGCGCACACATTTCCGTGTTGCCCAGCACGCCCAAGACCTTCACATCTTCAAAGCCGGCCACTTCCAGAGCTTCCACAACACCCACCGCCGCGGGATCGAAGGGCATGGACACGTATTCCGTATCTGGGTTGTTTGTAAGGTAGGAGATCACCATGCGGTTAAGCTGGTCACCGGTTTGTTCCAGAGTAAATCCATGCACGCCATCGTAGTGCAGATCGCTTGTGTCCAAGCCTGCCAGCAGCCCTTTCTCAAAGTAGATCAGGGAGTATGCGCCGGGGCTGCTGAATACCACGACTTCGCTGCTTGCGGATTTGTTTGCGTCCATCCACTCGGCCATGGCGCGACCCATGGATTCATAATCGGGTCCTACGTCAAAAGCGAAATCATACTCCAAATCCTCAATTCGGGGATTTGGGTCGTCAGTGCCGTTAGAGCCGCTTGTGATGGGAATCCCGGCGTCATTTGCCGCCTTGATACCCTGCTGCACGGTGCTGGCCAGAATGGAGGTGGTATAGATGATATCCGCATCCCATGTGATTGCATTCATAATGCATTGGTTTTGGATATCGGGGGTGCCGCCGCCATCGAATACCTGCATCTCCCAATTGTAGCGCTCTCCAATTTCCATAACGGCCTCACAGGGCACCATTGCGCCGGACATGGACGCCATACCGGGAATCAGGGCGACCTTGATTCCAGTGGGCGCCTTTGCCGGTTCTGTCGGGCCCTCAAAGCCTTCCACGCTGACAGGCGTGTCCACGGTGGCCTCGGAATCGTTCGCACTGGCCTTACTGGACGATTCGTTGATTGTGGGCGCTTGGCTGCTGTCGGCGGTTGGGGTGGATGAACATGCGCAAAGCTGGAGCACCATCATTAAGACCATCACCAGCGCCAAATGTTTCGCGTACTTCATATACATCTTTTCTCCTCCGCTTCGTTTTTTATAGGGATGTCTTAGAGAAAACCAAAGCCTTTTGGATGCAGGTGTAATTACCTTTAAGGTAGTTGTAATCTAATACAATCTTAAATAATCACCTGTATTCAAATAATAGCGATTGCAGTTACAATTGTCAATAGATTTTTTAGTTATTGCATATTTTTATGCATATAGACCAATCGACATAAGCTAACTGCAAAATAAATACTGTAAACAAGCGGATATTTGGGAGTGTTTTTATTTATAAAGCTGTTTTTCTCTTTTTAATCACCAGTATTATTTTTTGGTCATTTTGCTTATTGACGCTTGATCAAATTCAGTGATATGATTATAATGCGGTTTTAAATGATTATATATGATTGAAAGATTGATTGCAGCCAAATCCCAAACAAGAAAGGTGAGTGATCTTCCATGGAGACCGGAATCGCTGATATCTGTCAGTTGGAGCATAAGGCCGCCCTTTGCCGCCAAAAAATATTGCGCATGTGCCGTGCGCACAATGCGGGTCATCTAGGAGGCGCTTTTTCCTGCGCAGACATTGTGACAGCGCTCTATTTCCACACGATGCGCCATGATCCAATAAATCCTGCCATGCCCGACAGAGACCGGTTTTTGTTGTCGGCCGGGCACAAGTCTTTGGTGCAGTATGCCGCGCTTTGCGAAAGCGGCTATTTCCCGGAGGAGCTTTTGGACACATACGGATGTCTCCACTGCAAAATGCCCGGCCATCCGGATAAAAGAAAGATTCCCGGCATCGAGGCGAATACGGGAGCCTTGGGGCACGGGCTGGCAATCGCCTGCGGTATGGCGCTCGGTGTTCGGTCAATGGGATATGGCTCGCGCATATTTGTCGTCATGGGCGACGGAGAATTGGCGGAAGGAATGAACTGGGAGGCGGCGGCCGCCGCAGCCCACCACAAGTTGGACAATATCTGCGTTGTAGTGGACAACAACCACCTACAGATCAGCGGCGCTGTGGAGGAGGTCATGAGCTTTCAGCCGGTCGCGGAGCATTTTGCGGGATTTGGCTGGGTTACGCGGGAAATCGACGGGCATGACATGTCCCGGATTGTCGGTGCGTTGGACGCACTGCCCTTTGAAAAAGGAAAGCCCTCGCTTATTGTGGCACAAACCACAAAGGGAAAGGGGTATTCAAAAGCGGAGAATGTTGGCGCGTATCACTTCTGGCTTCCCGCAGAGGGCGAATTGGATAAGGCTGAAGAGGAAAACCGCGAAGTTTTGAAGAGGTATGAATCATGAGTAAGACATTGCAGTTCTCAAAAAAAGTATTAGGAGACGAATTGGCGGCAGCGGGGGAAAAAGATAGCAGGATTGTTCTGCTTTCCGCGGACAGCGGCCCAAATTCCGGCTTTGGCGAATTTATCTCCCGTTTCCCCGGGCGGTATTATGAGTTTGGCATCATGGAAGAATGTGTGATTGGCGCGGCCTGCGGCTTCGCAACAACCGGCTTGATTCCTGTATTTTGCGCGCCGGCGCCTTTTGTCACCGGTCATGCGTACGAGGCGTTCCGCATTAGCATCGGGTACATGCAGGCCAATGTCAAGCTGATAGGACGCAATGCCGGCTTCAGCTACTCCGACCTTGGTCCCACGCATTATGCCCTGGACGACATCGGACTTGTCCGCTTAATACCAGATGTACCGATACTGGCGCCACAGGACGGCAATGAAATGAAGAATGCCTTTCGCGCCATGATGGACTATGAAGGCCCTGTATACATGCGGGTGTGCAACGCGGGAATGTCTGAGATATGCGAGGATAAACCCTTTGTAATAGGGAAAGGCACCGTACTCTTCGAAGGCAAAGACATCGCGATTCTCTCAACTGGCAACACCACGGCGGCGGCGATTCATGCGGCGAAAAAGCTGCGGGAGCACGGCGTTAAGGCAATGGTTGTCGGCATGCCGACAATTTGGCCGCTGGATATTGATCTTCTGAAGCAAGCGGCTAAAACCGAAAGAATTATTACGGTGGAAGAACACTTTACATCGGGTGGGTTTGGCTCGATTGTGGCGGAAGCCTGTGCGGAGCATTGTCCGGTTCCTGTGACGCGGATCGGTGTCCCGAATGGCTATGCCACCTCCGGCGCATACGAGGAGATGGTCGCTTACTACGGCCTTGATTCCAGCGGCATTGCCAAGACTGTTCAACAGACCATGAAAAATAAACGGGCCACATGCTAAGCGCGGTGGCATAAAAAAGGGGCTGCTGACCCCCCTGACGAAAGAATAGCAGCCCCTTTAGGAGCCGCTCGAATATATCGGTCACACCTGTTTTGTGCATAGCAAAGAGGATTGGCAGGCGGCCAATCCTCTTTGGTTATTGAGGGGCTGTTTTGCGGCGCATCATTTTGCCGTACAACAGAGCTCCTCTATTCCATTACGGTTTCGCAACGACATACTTCCCGTCCTTCACCTGAAGGATCAACGCCTTTGCAGAGGGGTTGTCGCCGTGCTCATCAAAGGAAATATTGCCGGTAATGCCAGAGTAGCTGGTATTGCTCTTCATCCACTGGGAAAGCTCGTTGCCCCGGATATCTCCGGCGTTGCCAATGGCGTCGGCCATAATGTAGACGGTGTCGTAGCCGCCCGCGGCCCATTCGCCGGGAGAGGATTTTACCAGCTCCTCGTATGCGGTAACAAACTGCCGGACTTTCTCGTCGGGGTTGGTGGCGTCGAAGGCGGACATGGAGATGAAGCCTTCGGCAGCCTCCGCGCCGGCGATTTCAATAAACTGTGGATTGGAGGTTCCGCTCAGAGAGAACTGCTGTACATCCCAGCCCAGGGCGTGTTGTTGCTTTACAAACAGAGCGGAGGGGGCGTATTCCGAGAAGCAGAACACACTGTCGGCACCCGCCGCCAGGAAATTTGTGATGTGAGCGTTGTAGTCCTTTTCACTATCGGCCTCCACCCTGGCGCTGGCGGCCACATCCACGCCGTACTCCTCCTTCAACAGCTTGACACAGGTGTCGAAGCTGGTGGAGTCCACTTCAAAGGAGGTGTAGAACACCGCGGGCGCTTTTACGCCGTAGTCCTTGGCGGCCAGCTCCACCAGCTGCACCAGGTTGCCGCCGGCAGTGGGGCAGATGCGCAGAAAGTTCTGGAAGCCCTGGGTGGTAAGGTGGTCGGCGGTGTTGGTGGCGGAGATCACCAGCATGTCGGCGTTGTCGAAAGTGGGATACGCCGCCAAGGTACAGCCGGAGGATACCGGCGCGATCACGAAATCGTACCGGCTGTCGGCTACGATCTTCTCAGCACAGATGACCGCCTGATTGGGGATGAGTTGGTCGTCAAAGATATCATACTCCAGCATTTTGCCGTTTACGCCGCCGGCGGCGTTGATCTCTTCCACAGCCAGCCTGACGCCGTATTCCTGCTGTTGTCCCTGGGAAGCCGCGTCACCGGTCATAGGGCCGATTACCGCAAAGCGGATGGAACCACCCGCCGGGGCGCTGTCAACCGGCGCCGGCGCCCCGGAGTCTGAGGGGGCGCCGGGCTGGTTGCTCCCGTTGCCGCAAGCGGCCAGCGACACGGTTAGCATCAACGCCAGAATGAGGGTTAACAATTTTTTCATGGAAATTTCCTCCTTCATTTTATGGTTTTAGCCGATTGCCAAATTCAATCTTTCCTATAAAAATCGAATGTGGTCGGCGTTGTACCCGGTCGTTTCCGCGTGTGTTGGGACCTTGCCGGAATTACGCGCCCAGATAAGAATTTTGCACATCGGGGCTGTTGAGAAGGTTTTCCGCGCTGTCCGCCGCCACCACGCTGCCCACCTCCAGAATGTACCCTCGGTCGGCGGTTTTCAGCGCCTGCTTTGCGTTTTGCTCAATGAGCAAAATGGTGGTGCCTTGCTTGTGCACCTCCTTGATGATACGGAACACCTCCGCCATTACCAGGGGGGCCAGCCCCATGGACGGCTCATCCAACAGCAGCAGCTTGGGGCGGGACATCAGCGCCCGGCAGATCACCAGCATCTGTTGTTCGCCGCCGGAAAGGGAGCCCGCTTTCTGGTGGCGGCGCTCGCCCAGCCGGGGGAACCACGCAAAGTATTTCTCAATGTCCTCTTTCACGCCTTTTTTCCCCTGGATAAACGCGCCCGCCCGAAGATTTTCCTGTATTGTCTGACGCGGAAATACCTTGCGGCCTTCGGGGCAGTGGGCAATGCCCGCGCGGACAATTTTATCGGGGCTCATGCCGCAGAGGTTCTGCCCCTCGTAGAGGATTTGGCCGCTTTCCGGCTTGAGCAGGCCGGAGATGGCTTTGAGCAAGGTGGTTTTTCCGGCGCCATTGGCACCGATGAGGGTGATGAGCTGCCCGTTCTCCACCTGTAGGGACACGCCTTTCAGCGCCGATATCTCCCCATACTTCACAACAAGGTCTCGAATCTCTAGCAACATTATCCTCAGTCCTCCTCTTTGCCCAGGTATGCCTCAATAACCTGCGGGTTGTTCCGTATCTCCGCCGGCAGGCCCATGGACAGCAGCGCACCAAAATTCAGTACCGCAATCCTGTGGCAAAGGTTCATTATAAATTTAATATTGTGTTCGATCACGATGATGGCCGGACCCCGGTCCCGGATGCCTCGAATCAGCTCCATCAGCTCCATGGTCTCCTGTTCATTCATCCCCGCGCTGGGTTCGTCCAACAAAATGAGCTGGGGGAAGCTGGCCAGCGCCCGGCCGATCTCGACCTTCCGCTGGTAGCCGTAGGAAAGGTTTGCGGCATATTCGTTGGCCAGATAGCCGATTTTCAGATACTCCAATATCTCCATGCAGCCTGCAACGGCATCTTTTTCTGCCTGTTTCTCTTTCCTGGTACCCAAGGCGATGCCCAGAAGGCCGGTCTTTATGGAGTTGTGCATACCCACCATCAGGTTTTCCAGCACAGTCATCTCGCCAAACACGCGGATGTTCTGGAAAGTGCGGGCCATGCCGGCGATACTGTAGTCAGTGATGCCTTTTCCGGTCATCTCCTTATTGTGAAAGTGCACCTTGCCGGCGGTGGGGCTGTCGAAGCCGGAGATCACGTTGAACAGCGTGGTTTTGCCCGCGCCGTTGGGGCCGATAATGCCGAAAATCTCATCATCTTTCACCTCCAGGCTCACATCGGTGAGCGCTTTAAGGCCGTAGAAATCCTTGGATATCCCGTCAATCCTTAATATATCAGCCATTGTTCCCACCGCCTTTCGCGGTTTTGCCGCGTATCCTCCGGTAATAGGCTACGAGCTGATCCTTGATGCCGTGCCGCCCGAAAAGCCCGTTGGGGGCGAAGAGCATCAGCGCTACCATCAACACGCCCATAAAAAGCAGGCGGTATTGGTAAAATGACCGGGAAATTTCCGGCCCCACCACCAGAATGATGGTGCCGATAATGCTGCCGGGCAGACTGCCCAGCCCGCCCAAAATCGCCATTTGCAGCATAATAAGGGATTCGTCGGTGGTGTAGTTGGTGGGGGCGGTGAACATGGTGTAGTGTGCCATGGCGGCCCCCGCAATGCCAGTGAAGAAAGAGCCCACGGTGAAGCAGATCACTTTGTAGTTGGGCACATGGATGCCGGTGTAGGCCGCGGCAATGGGGTCGTCCCGGATCGCCTGGAACGCTCTGCCCATTTTGGAGCGGGTAATGCGCCGGATAACGATGTAGGAGATCACCAGCAGCACCAGGGAAAAGTAGAACATTGACTGGTGGGATTTCAGCGTCACCCCGAAGAAAGATGGTCTCTGGGTGGACATGCCGAAAGAGCCGTTGGTAACGCTCTGCCAGTTCAGGAATATTCTTCGCACAATCTCGCCAAACCCGATGGTGATCAGCGTCAGGTAGTCAAAGGAGGTGTACCGGCACAGCATCCCCAGCATTGCCCCGCAAAGAGCCGCGAAGACGCCGCCGCCGATAAAAGCCGCGATAAAGGGTACCCCTACTTTCGTGAACATAATAGCGGAGAAATAGGCGCCCAGCCCCGCAAAGGCCGCCCGGCCGAAATCCAGCTGGCCGCAGAAGCCCACAATCAGGTTGATGGACAACGTGATGATGGAATATAGCATCACGTTGCAAATAATCTTCAGCGCGTAGGAGTTGGTGATATACAGCGGCATGGTTGCAACCGCTATGCCCAGAACAGCCAGGGGAAGAAGCTTCTTCATTTTATTCTGATTCATATGCGCTCCCCCTATATCTTCTCGGCAACCTGTGCCGGAAAGAGGCCCTTGGGCCGGATGAGAATGAATATGATGAAGATGGCCCAGACGAAAAGGTCGCGGTAGATGGAGGACACATAGGCCGATATGAGCACCTCGGTCAGCCCCAGCACCATGGCGCCCATAACCGCGCCCTTAAGGCTGCCTATGCCGCCCCAGATACTGGCCATCCACGCTTTCATGGTGCCATAGGAAAAGCCGATGCCTATGAAGATGAACTGGTAGTAGCTGCAAAACAGCACACCGCCGATGACCCCCAGCACCGCTCCCAAGCCGTAGATGATGGCGATGACCCGGTTTACCGGAATACCCATCAGCGACGCAGTGGGGATGCTCTGGGAGATGCAGATGATTGCTTGTCCCCATTTGGTATACTTGAGAGCTAAGCTGATGAGCAGCATCAGAGTCAGCGCAATGACCAGAATGTAAATCTGCAGGGTGCCGATCATGACACCGCCAACCTTAAAGGAGCTCACCTTCAGTATTCCCAGGTCAAAGGGATAGGTTTCGGCGCCCCACACCAGCTGAATGACATTGCGCATAATGTACGCGATACCTACCGCCGAAATGGTGGGGGCAATGCGGCCTGCGCCCCGCAGCGGCCGGTAGGCGAAGCGTTCCACCAGTACATTGAGCAAAAAGCCGGTGAGCATACCGCATCCGATAGCCAAAAAGGGATTTACCCCGGAGAAGATCAGCGAGTACACCACGAAGCAGCCAACCGCGTACACATCGCCATGGGCGAAGTTCAGCTGCTCCAATATGCCGTAGACCATGTTGTAGCCAATGGCCAGCAGTGCGTAAACGCTTCCAACGCTCAGTGCGTTGACCAAGTGCTGTAAAAACATGAAACAATCACTCCCAATGTCCGGTGTTTTTACCTGCCAGGGTATTCCCTGCCGCCGCGGGTGAACTGTCCCCATACCCTGGTACAATACGCTCATTATATCAGAATAAAAGTAATATGTAAATACTAATATTTAGAATTCTATGTAAAACAGAAATGAAATTTATTGATATAATTTATAAAATAATCATTTATTAGAGTCAATTACTATGCGCAATAAATCAGTGATCTGTGTAAAATATTAAATTATCTAAAATTTTACCAGTATATTCTTTATTAAATATTAAAATAGATAATCAAATCTATAAAACGGAAAAAATAAAATTTCTGCTTTTCGCTTTACTACTAACTTTTTTTCTGATATAATGTACCCAGCTTGATAAGCGGACATTTGGTAAAGAAGAGGGATGAATTATGAAACGGTTGGAAGACAATATGGATTTGCTTAAACAGTTTATGATTTTGCTGGAGCAGCAGTTTGGCCCCAAGTGCGAGATTGTGCTCCACGACCTCACCAAGCCCTATGATCACACAATCATAGACATCCGAAACGGCCATCTCACCGGACGCGCCGTAGGAGACTGCGGCAGCAACCTGGGGCTGGAAGTCATCCGGGGGACCCAGAAGGACGGCGACAAATACAACTACATTACCCACACAAGGGGCGGCAAAATACTGCGCTCCTCCTCCATGTACTTCCGGGACGATGAGGGCAACATGATTGGTTCCCTGTGTATCAACTACGATATCACCGAGACCATCACCTTTGAAAAATACCTCAGCGACTTCAATCACTACAATCTGGGGGAACGGGAGCCGGTAAACGAGATCTTTGCCAACAATGTCAGCGAGTTGGTGGAGTATTTTCTCCAGGAAGGACAGCGCCAGGCAGACAAACCCCTGACCGACATGACAAAGCAGGAAAAGCTTCACCTGCTGGATTTTTTGGACCGCAAAGGAATATTCCTCATCACCAAGGCGGGGGAACGGGTATGCGAGGCGCTGAATATCTCGAAATTCACCTTATACAACTACCTGGATATCCTGCGCAAGCAAAAGCAAGACGATGTGGAGGATAAAAAGAAAGATGAGGACGAGAGCGAACGGTGACCGCAGGTTCCACTATTCCGTTCCGCTCTACACTATGGGAGGTTTTTTGCGATGAATGTGTATGAAAAGCTGAAACAGCTGGAATTGAAAATCGGGGATCCCATTCCCCCGGGCGGTGTCTTTTCCCCGGTCCGCTTCTTTGGCGGTAATCTGGCATATGTGTCGGGTACAGGCCCTGATTCCTGTGGAACCACGGTGTGGAACGGCCGCGTGGGTGCGGAGTACACTGTGGAACAAGGCCGGCAGGCCGCCAGGGCTGTTGCTTTGAACCTGGTGACCTGCCTGCACCACGAGTTGGGGGATCTCAACCGCATAAAAAGCTTTGTGAAGCTGTTGGTCTTTGTCAACAGCAGCCCCGATTTCTGCCAACAGCCGCAAGTAGCCAACGGTGCGTCCCAGCTGCTCTGCGACATCTTCGGCGAGGAAGTGGGGCTTGCCGCCCGCTCCGCCATCGGCGTCGCTGTGCTTCCCGGCAACATCGCCGTGGAGATCGAGGCGCTGATTGAACTCAAAGATGCATAAACATACCGTTACAAAAAGAAAATGGGCGCTGGCACAGCGCCCATTGCGGCAGGTTCCGGAACGGGTCCTAGATAACGCGGGGTGAGAAAGTTGTTTGCAAGCATGTTGCAGTGCCGAAGCTGCGGTGGGGAATATCCGCTGGAATGCCTGTACCGCTGCCGAATATGTGGCGGCATTCTGGAGGTGCGCTACAATTACGAACGGGCTTTTGAGTGCGACCCGGTCACAAATCCGGACCGTGCGCAGCCAGGTATCTGGAAATACCGGGGATTGCTGCCTGTAAAGCACGCGGAGCACATTGTATCGTTGGGGGAGGGCGAAACGCCGCTGCTTCACGCCCCGGCTCTTACCGATTTCTGGGGCTGCGATCTACAGCTGTATATCAAGGCGGACTCCCTCAACCCTTCCGGCTCCTTTAAGGACCGGCCCACCTCGGTGGGGGTTTCGGTAGCCAAGGAGCAGGGAAGCGACAAGATCGTGGTGGCCTCCTCCGGCAACGCCGCGTCCTCCGCGGCAGCCTACGCCGCCCGGGCCGGTATGGACTGCATGGTCTTTGTTCCGGAAAGCACCGATATCTCCAAGGTGGTGCAGGCCCAGTCCTACGGCGCTAGGGTATTCTGTGTCCCAGGCACCTTTAGTGACGCCTACGGCTTGGCCCAATCCTGCGCGGAACGCTTCAACTGGTGCAACGTAACATCCACCTTTGTCAACCCATATACCATGGAAGGGGACAAAACCATTGCCTATGAGCTGTACCGCCAGATGAGGGGCGCGGTGCCGGATTATCTGTTGATTCCCATTGGCTCCGGGCCGCTGCTGGTGGGGGCTTACAAGGGTTATGAAGAGCTGCGGTCCATGGGGCTCATACAAAGCGTACCCAAAATGATCGGCGTGCAGGCGCGCCAGTGCGCCCCCATTACCGACGCATACACCAAGGGGAAAACAACAGTATCCTCTTGGGAAGCACCTATCCGCACCATTGCAGGAGGTATCGCCGACCCGCTTATCGGGTACGCCGGGGACGGTACCCTTACATTGCAGACCGTGCATGCCTTGGGAGGGGTCATGGTATCCCTCACTGAGGAGGAAATCCAGGATGGAATGACCACCACGGAGAAAAAGATCGGCCTCTACTGTGAACCGGCGGGTTCCGTTTCGGTGGCCGCTGTCAAAAAACTCTGGGCGCAGGGAATCATGCCAAAAGGCAGCAGCGCGGTAAGCGTAATGACCGGTTCCGGCTTCAAATACAGTGGCCGCAAGCCCCATAAGCCCCTCCTGGTGCGGACTATAGAACAGGTCTGTTTATTGAATTAAGAATGATTACCCATGCCATCGAGCCCAAATACCCGGGTGCGGTGGAGTCGCTTGTGGACATCAGCGCCTGCTGGGATGAGGATATGCTCTACGATTGCCGCGGCGAGATACTGCGAATCGCCAAGAGCTGTAGGCGCTGCCACGAGCACGCTTGCCGATTTTTGTCCGCCGCCGGGTCCCTGGCCGGAGATACTTACCGCATCGCGCTGGACAGCGTGAACACCACAAAGCTCGCCGGATACTGCGGGCGGCTTTCGGAGCGGGAGTTCAAGCAGCACCACAAGACGCCGGGCAAGGAGCGTGTGCGCTTTTTGTCCGCTGTCACCAACAAGGGGCCGATGAAGTTCACCGACACCGCCAAGGCACTTTGTGACCGCATTTACTTGCTGGGCGACGACCACGGCGCCGTTTCCCGCCTGCTGCTGAACAATGTGCGCCGTGCCGCACTTGACACCGGCTACGACATTATCAGCTGCTACTGCCCCCTGGGCCCCTTCGACAAGCTGGAGCACATCTTTGTTCCCGAGCTGTGCCTTGGCTTTATGACCTCCAACCGCTTCCACGACTTTACCATGGAGGTCACCCCCTACCGCATCGTCAACAGCCAGCGCTTTACCGACAGCGACAAGCTAAAATCCAGCAAGCGCCGCATCTCTTTCAACCGCAAGGTCATGTCCCAGATGATCGGGCAGGCAAGCGCCCTTCTGGCTGAGGCTAATACCCTGCACGATGAGCTGGAGAGCTATTACATCTCCGCCACAAACTTTGACCGGGTGGAGGAGCTGACCCGGAGGCTCCTCGACAAGGTAACCGGAATCCAGTGCCCTGCAAATTAACCATGTATTTCCGTGCTGCGCAGTGGTTCTGCATTCGTCTTCCTGAAAGAGCCGTTCACCGCCAAAAGTGTGATCGGCAGCGCGTTGATCACGGCGGGGGTGCCGGCCATGGCGCTGTGAGATTCCCGCTTCCTGCAGCGTGTATTTCATTTTACTGTACGGCACGGCGCGACCGCGCAAAAAGGCGCTTTGGAGAGCTCCCCCAAGGAGTGCTCCAAAGCGCCAACGGCCGCGTTTGCCGGTTCGTGTTATTTCTTCGCCAGATACTTGCGCAGGTCCAGCGCGACCGCGATGATGATGACGCAGCCCTGTACGATGTACTGGTAGGAGGTATCCACGCCCAGGAATTGCAGCGAGCTCTTGAGAATCTCGAACACCATGACGCCAATCAGGATGCCCGATACACGGCCGATGCCGCCCGTTGTGGAAACGCCGCCGATGGTACAGGAGGCAATGGCCTCTAGCTCGTAGCCGAAGCCGGTGTTCACGTTGGCGCCGCCGGCCTTGGCGCCAATCAGAAAGCCGCCGCACGCGTACAGCATCGCGGCCAGGGCATAGATCTTGATCAGCGTGCGCTGCACGTTGACGCCCGAAACCTCCGCCGCGTTTTCATTGCCGCCGATGGCGTACATGTATTTGCCGTGGCGGGTTTTGTTGTAGAGGAACCACATCAGCAAGCCCACGACCACCGCGATGAGCACAAACAGCGGAATGCCCAAAATGCTGGTGGTGGCAACAACCGTGTAATCCCGCCGGTAGCCGCCCAGCGGCACCGCGCCGGTGTACACCAGGCAAACGCCGTATACGATGGTCTGCACGCCCAGCGTGGCGATGAACGGAGGTACTTTCAGATACGCGACCACAAGGCCGTTCATCAGGCCGAAGACACCGCATATGACCACCGCGATCAGCAGCACCGCAAACACGTTCATGTCCCCCAGATTGGGGAAGAACTTCTGGCTGTAGGTAGAGCTTTGCAGCAGCGTGCCCGCGATACAGGCCCCCAGACCGACCATGCGCCCGGCGGAAAGGTCGGTTCCGCGGGTGATCAGGCATCCGCTGACGCCCAGCGCGATCAGAAAGCGGGGACCGATGTTGATGCCCATGTTCCGGATGTTGTTCAGGCTTACAAAGTTCGGATTCTTCCATGTGGCGACACCCGCCAGAATAACCAGAATAATGATCAGCGCGTTGGAGACCAGGAAATCCTTTAAAACAAACTTTTTTTCCCTGTTCATACTGCCTCTCCCCCCATAAATTTCGTGGCAAGCTGCATGATGCTCTCTTGGGTGGCCTCTTCCCGGCTCAGAATACCGGTGAGCCTGCCCTCGCACATTACAGCGATCCGGTCCGCCACGCCGAGGAGCTCCGCCATTTCGGAGGAGATCATGATAATTGCCTTGCCCTCCTTTGCCAGATTCAGCATGATCTGGTAGATTTCGTACTTCGCGCCCACATCAATGCCGCGGGTGGGCTCATCCATGATCAGTACGTCGGGGTTGTTGGCCAGCCACCGCGCGATGATCACCTTTTGCTGGTTGCCGCCGGAAAGGGACATGATGCGTGTTTTAAGATCCGGCGTTTTGATGTTTAGGCGGGCGATGCTCTGCTCCGCCACCTGGTTGATCTTTGCGTCGTTGAGCACGAACCCGAAATCCCGGTAGGCGTTCAAAGAGGCGATGGCGGCGTTGTCCCGCACCGGCAGTACACCGAAGATGCCGGTGTTGCGCCGGTCTTCGGTGATCAGGCCCATTTTGTTCTGGATGGCGTCGGCAGGGCGGCGCACATGCAGCTGTTTTCCGTTCATGGTCACGGTGCCGGAGGCGATGCCCCGGACGCCGAAAATCGCTTCCATCAGCTCGGTACGCTGCGCGCCCACCAGCCCCGCAAAGCCCAGGATCTCGCCGCGCCGCAGCTCAAAGCTTACATCCCGGAAAGATTTCGGATGGATGCTGGTGACCCCCTGGGCCGTAAGAATCACCTCGCCGGGCAGGTTGTCCTTGGGCGGGTAAATGTTGGTCAGGTCCCGGCCCACCATGCGCGATATGATCAGGTCGGTGGTCAGCTCCTCCGAGTCCCAGGTGCCCACGTATTTGCCGTCCCGCATGATGGTCACCTCGTCCGAGATACGCAAAATCTCGTCCATGCGGTGGGAGATGTAGATGATCGAAACGCCCTTTTGGCGCAGCTCGTCGATAATGCGGAACATCTCCTCCACCTCGGTCTGTGTCAGGGAGGAGGAGGGTTCGTCCATAATAACCACCTGTGCGCCGGCCGAAACGGCTTTCGCGATTTCCACGCTCTGCATCTGGGAAATGGAGAGCGTGCTGAGCTTTTGGCGCGCGTCCACGTTCAGGTGGACCTCGCCCAGCCACTTTTGGGCTTCCTCGTTCATGGCCTTGTCGTCGGTCCACTGAAATGGGCCCACGCCTTTTGTGGGGTAGCGCCCGCAAAATATGTTTTCGGCGATACTCCGGTCCGGGATGGGCTGAAGCTCCTGGTGGACCATTGCGATCCCCTGGTGCAGCGCCGCCAACGGATTCGCGATCACCGCTTTTTGGCCGTTTAGATAGACCTCTCCGCTGTCCATGCTGTAGATGCCGAACAGGCACTTCATCAGCGTGGATTTGCCCGCGCCGTTCTCGCCCATCAACGCATGGACCGTGCCGGGCTTTACAAGCAGGGAAACGTCGTCCAGCGCCTGCACGCCGGGAAAGGATTTGGAGACGCTGCGCAGCTCCAGTCGATACTCACTCAAAGTGGTCATCCTCTTTCGTATCGGTTTATTTTGGGCACAGCCACAGCCTGCCCGCATTTATGAGGGTATCCCGGACGCGGCGCGGGCCGCATCCGGGATAAGCTGCTTTTTAGCCGAGCATCGCCAGGATATCGTTAGCGTTGTCGGGGGTTACTTTCACGTAGTCGACCATATACACATTGTCAACATCCTTGCTGTTTACAAAGTCGGCGGCCTTGTCACCGGCGGTGCGGGCCTGGCCGAAGTGGTCGTTGAACACGGTGCCGGTCATGCGGCCGCTGCCGATCGCCTCAAGGGCCTCGGCCAACGCGTCCACGCCCACCAGGTAGATGTCCTCGTTTACCTTGCGGCCGGCGGCCTCAATGGCTTGCAGAGCGCCCATTGCCATGGCGTCGTTATTGCAGAACACCACGTCAACTTTCTCGCCATTGGCGGCCAGCGCGTTGGCGGTGAGCTCCTGGCCCTTGATCTGGTCCCAGTCGCCCCGCTGCTCGAACAGCTTTTCAATCTTGTCCCCGGTCCAGCCGTTGTCGGCCAGTGCCTTGATGGAAAACTCGGTGCGGTACTGGGCATCCACGTTCTCGGGGTCGCCCATAATCATGACATAGCGCAGGGTTCCGTCGCCGTCGGCGTCGCCCTTGTTCCCAAGGCTGGAGATGATCTCGCCCTGGTAGGTGCCGCTCTGGCGCGCATCGGCTCCCACATATGTGGCATTGATGCCCTCATCCTTCCAGCGGGCTTCCTCCTCGGCGTCGGGCTCGCGGTTGATGAATACCACCGGAATGCCCGCGGTGCTGCACAGATCGGTGATCTGGGGCGCGGCGGAGGCCTGCACCAGGTTCACGATCAGAACGTCGACACCCTGGGTGATGAAGTTGTTGATCTGGTTGGTCTGCTCGGCCTGGTCGTTCTTGCCGTCCATGACCTGCACGTTGGCGCCGCCGTCCTTCAGGTAGCGCTCAAGCTCGTTGCGGTAAAGCGTCATGAAGTTGTCGTCGAACTTGTAGATGCACACGCCGATGCTCTTGGCCTCAACGCCTTGGGCCGCGGGCAGCGCGGAATCGGTTGGGGCCTCGCTGGGAACCTCGCTGGGGGCCTCGCTCTCGCTGGTGGGGCTGGAGTCGGTAGAGGCCGGCGGCGCGGACGACGCCGGGGCGGAGCTGCCGCTGTTTGTGTTGCAGGCCGCCATGGAGCCCGCGATCAGCACGGAGCACAGCAGGGCGCTAAGAATTCTTCTCATTTTCATGGAATGGAACCTCCTGTTTTGTTGTTGGGCCGGACACGTTTCCGGCACTCTTAGTATAACAGCCGACGCTTTGCCGATACATAGGATTTCCTTCACTCATGCATGAAATTTATTAGGTATCGAATTACAAATTGTTCAAATGGTTACATTTGTGTAAAAAATTCAACCGGATTTCATTTTCGCAGCCCGCTTTCTGAACCTTGTGATTTGTGGTATAATTGTTTCAGCAAAGGGGTGACAGTTGTGAAAGACAGGGATACGCAGGAGCGCGCGCACCCAAGCGCGGCCGGCCGGCCGGACGGCGAAAGGGAAAAGCCCGCGCCCAAAAACGCCAAGGAGCGGCTGTACGACAAGCTTCCCCTGACAGTAGGGCAGGTAGATGTGATAATCAAGGCTTTGATCATCATTCTTATTGTTGTTCTTATGGTCGGAATAATGACTGGAAATAATGGGCAATAATCAAGGAGGCGTCATGGAGTATTATAAGGTGCTTTTGGTGGACGACGAGGAGGACGTGCGCGAGTCCATCGTGCGCAAGCTGGACTGGGCCTCGCTGGGGTTTGCGGTGGTGGGGCAGGCCGGCAACGGCGTGGAGGCGCTGGAGCTGGCGGAGCGCCTGGAGCCGGATATCGTGATGACCGACATCAAGATGCCCTTTATGGACGGCCTGGAGCTGTGCCGCCGGGTCAAGCGCTTTCTGCCCGGCGTGCACGTGGCCATCTTCTCCGGCTTCGACGAGTTTGAATACGCGAAAGAGGCCATCACCCAACAGGTGGAGGAGTATATACTCAAGCCCATCGACGCCGAGGAGCTGGCCAGCGTGTTCCGCCGCCTGCGCGCCACGCTGGACGCCGAAATCGCCGAACGCCGCGACATGGAGCGGCTGCGCCACTACTACGCGCAGAGCCTGCCGCTGCTGCGCCAGCAGGTGCTCATCGAGCTGCTGGAACGGCGTATCGAGGCGGGCGATATCCCGGGCCGCTTTGCCGGGTACGATTTGGATATCGCGGCCCGCGAATACTGTGTCGCCACGGTCCAGTACTGGCACGGCGACGAGCAGACGGTCGAGGGCAGGCTGCTGGAGGTATCCCTGTGCCGACTGATCGGCGATGTGCTGGGCAGCTCGGTCCGCTACCACCTGGTGCAGCGGCTGGACCGGATCGTGCTGCTCTTTTTGCTGGACGGGGGCGGCGCCGCGCAGGTGACGGAGCTGCTGGGCCAGCTGTTTGCGCTGAGCAGGCGGCTGCTGAACGTGCGCTTGTCCATCGGGGTGGGCAGCGCGCGCGCGCGGCCGGATGAGATCGCGCTTTCCTACGAAGAATCCTGCAGCGCGCTGGAGTACAAGCTGCTGGTGGAGCAGGGGCAGTGCATCTGTATTGGCGACATCGAACCCGGGGCGGGCAGCTCCGAGGCGCCCGACCCCCAATACGCGGAAGAGCTTCTGCGATGTATCAAGGTGGGCACGCAGCAGGAGCTGCAAAAGGCTGTGTCCGCGCTTACGGGCTATTTAAGCGCCATGCACACCGGCGTACAGCAAAGCCGTATCTACCTGCTGGAGCTGTTTGCCGAGCTGCTGAAGCTTATCCGCACCTACCGCATGGACGCCGCGGAGGCCGGACAGGACAGTCTTCTGCAGGAAGGGATGACGCTGCCTTTTTCCGATATGGACGCTTTCGGTGAATGGCTGGCGGCCTACTGCGAGAGGCTGCGCCAACTGGCGCGCCGGGAGCGCAAGGACTCGGTGCGCCTGCTGATCGACCGCGCGGCGGGGCTGCTGCAGGAACGCTACGCGGACAGCGAGCTTTCCCTGGAGGTGGTGTGCGCGGAGCTGGGCGTGAGCGCGGCCTATATGTCCACCGTGTTCAAAAAGGAGACCGGCCAGGGCTTCGTGAGTTTCCTGACCGAGCTGCGCATGGACAAGGCCCTGGAGCTGCTGGCGGGCACCGACCTGAAGACCTATCAGATCGCCGAGCGGATCGGCTACACCGACCCCAACTACTTCAGCTATGTATTCAAAAAGAAATTTGGGATGTCCCCTTCCAAATACAAGGCAGACAGGATGAGCGCGCATGAGCCGACCAACCACCTTGATTAGCAGGCTGAACCGCCTTTATCGCAACAGGAGCATCCAGTTCATGATCGCCATTTCCTTCACCCTTGTGGCGGTGGTGTCGATGGTGGTTATGGGTGTGCTGCTCTATTCCCAGTTTGTGGGAAACCTGCGCCAGACCGTCATTCTGGAAAACCGGCAGCTGGTGAACCAGATTGCGCTGAACATCAACAACTACAACGCCCGCATGCGCGACATTTCCAACTCCATGTACTACAACGTGATCAAAAAGGCCGACCTTGCCCAGCCGCAGCCGCTGAGCCGGGAGATGAGCCTGATTTACGAGGCCAACACCGGCTCGTTGGTTTCGATCGCCTGCTTCACCGAGGACGGGGAGCTGGTGGCCGCCGCGCCCAACGCGAACCCGAAGCCGGATGTGGAGGTTGTGCGTCAGGAGTGGTTTATCCGCGCCAACGACGTGATCGAAAACCCCCACTTTTCCACGCCCCACGTACAGAACCTGTTTGTGGACAGCAGCCAGCGGCACCACTGGGTGATCTCGCTCAGCCGCATGGTGGAGTTGACCCGCGGGGGCGGCACCGAGCGCGGCGTGCTGCTGGTGGATATGAGCTACAGCGGCATTGAAATGATCTTCCGGCAGATGGGCAGCGACGCGGCCGGGTACGCCTACCTGATCGACAAATCCGGGGAGATCATCTACCACCCCAAGCAAAAGCTGATCTTCAGCGGCCTGTTTGAGGAAAACAACCTGGCCGCCGCCGAGTATGTGGACGGTATCCACCAGGAGTCCTTTGACGGCGCGGGGCGCCAGGTGATCGTCAAGACAGTGAGCTACACCGGCTGGAGGATCGTGAGCGTGATTCCCAACAGCGAGTTCGCCGTCACCTTTTCCCAGCTGCGTATCCTGGTGATCGCCATTGTGGGCATGACCATTTTTTTAGTCACCATCATGAATACCTTTGTGTCCGCCCGCGTGGCGGACCCGATCAAAAGGCTGGACCAAAGCGTGGGGGAGCTGGAAAGCGGCAACCTGGATCTGGATATCTACATCGGCGGCCCCTATGAGGTGGAGCACCTGGGCAAGACCATCTCCACAACGGTGAGCCAGATGCGCGGCCTGATGGACGACATCGTGGTGGAGCAGGAGGAAAAGCGCAAAAGCGAATTCGACGCGCTGCAGGCCCAGATCAATCCCCACTTTCTGTACAACACGCTGGATTCCATCATCTGGATGATCGAGAGCGACCGGTACAAGGAGGCAATCTCCATGGTCAGGGCCCTGGCCAGCCTGTTCCGCATCGCGCTGAGCAAGGGCAACCTGATTATCCCAATCCGCGCCGAGCTGCAGCACGCGCAGCACTACATGTACATCCAGAATATCCGTTACAAAAACAAATTCACGGTGGAGTACGACGTGGACCCGAGCATTGAGGACTGCACCACCATCAAGCTGATCATCCAGCCCCTGCTGGAAAACGCCATTTACCACGCCATGGAGATGATGGACGGCGACGGCGAAATATTGATCAGGGGGCGCCGGTTGAACGAGGACATTTACATCGAGATTCGGGACAACGGCCTGGGCATGACCCCCGAGAAGGTGGCGGGGCTTTTCTCGGGCGAGATTTCCTCCGGGACAAAGGGCTCGGGCATCGGGCTCAAGAACGTGCACCAGCGCATCCAGCTTTACTACGGCTCCGCGTATGGGCTGGAGATCGAAAGCGAGCTGGATGTGGGCACCACGGTGCGCATCCACCTGCCCGCCCGGCAAGACGAGGCCGCACAAGACAAGGGGGTAAACGCGAAGTGAAAAGGTGGAGAGGGCCGCTGGTCGCGGCGCTGTTCTTCGCGTGCTTCGCCGCCGCGATTTTGTGGATGGTGCGCGACGACCAGGCCGTTCCGCGGTCGGAAAGCGGCATAGCGGTCATTGCCTGCGGCAGCAACAGCGAGCGCTGGAGGATGCTGGACCAGGGGGTGCGGCAGGCGTGTGTGGATCTGGGGATCGAAAAGCCGGTAATCTCCACGGCCAGGAGAACCGGCTCGCCGCTGTTGTCCGATCTGCTGCAGCGCCAGATCGAGGGCGGCGCCAAGGGGCTGCTTATCGCGGCGGGGGAGCAGAGGTATCAGGACCGCGTGGCCGCGGCCGCGGACCGCGTGCCGGTGGTACTGCTGGAAAGCGGCATAGGGGATACCCTGACCTGCATTGTGGCCGACAACGCCGGCATGGGCAGGGCGCTGGCCGAATACGCCGCCGGCGAGCCCGGTCATGTGGCGGTGCTGGCGTCCGGGCTGGCGCGCCGCAGCGTGGCCGAGCGCCGCGACGCGTTCGTGCAGCGCATGGAGGAGCTGGGAAAGCCGGTCACCGTTATTGAGTGCGACAACATCCAAGTGGATGCGAAGTCCTTTTTGGCGTCCACCCTCGCAACGCACGAGCCGGCCATCAACCTGCTGGCCGCGCTGGACAACGACGCGCTGGAGATGGCGGTGGACGCTGTGCCCGCGGCCATGGTGGACATTGCCCTGTGTGGGGTCGGCAGCAGCGACAAGGCGGTGTACGCGCTGGACCTGGGCATTGTGCGCGCGCTGGTATTTCAGAATGAATACGCCATCGGGTACCTGGGTACCATGGCGCTGGCCGCCGAGATGGGGCTGGCAAAGGCGCCCGGCTCCGCCGAGATCCAGTACCGTCTGGTGACCAAGGAAACCATGTACGATCCTGAGCTGGAGCAGCTCTTATTCCCAATCATGCAGTGAATGGAGATGATGGTATGCGCAGAGTTTTGTCTTTTTGCGCCGCAGCCGCGCTGTGCTGCCTGCCGCTGGGCGCCTGTCTTCCGGAAAGCGACACCGAGGCGCCCAGGACAATCCGCATCGGGGTGACGGTGTACGACCAGTACGACACCTTTATCAAGGAGCTGATGGATAGCTTTGTGGGCAGGGCCCAAGCCAGGGAACAGGCGACAGGCGTTGCAATCACCATTATGCGCGAAAGCGCGGCGGGCAGCCAGGAAACGCAGAACAACCAGGTGGAGAGCTTTATCGAGGCCGGGTGCGACGTGCTCTGCGTGAACCTGGTGGACCGCATGGACGCCTCGGTGATCATCGACAAGGCCGAGGCCGCCGGCCTGCCCATCGTGTTCTTCAACCGGGAGCTGGTAGAGGAAGACCTTCAGCGCAGCGACCGGCTCTACTACGTGGGGGCCGACGCGCTGGAGTCCGGCCGCATGCAAGGGGAAATCGCCGCCATGCTCTGCCGGGAGCGGGGCGAGCAAATTGACAAGAATGGCGACGAGGTGTATCAGTACGTGATGCTCGAAGGCGAGGCGGGCCACCAGGACGCGGTCGTGCGCACCGAGTACACAGTAAAGGCGGCCACGGCCGCCGGACTGCGGCTGGAGCGGCTGGAGGACGAAATCGCCAACTGGGTGCGCGCCCAGGCGGAGACCAAAATGACCCAGTGGCTGGAGGTGCACGGCGACGCTATCGAGATCGTGTTCGCCAATAACGACGACATGGCGCTGGGGGCCATCGACGCGCTCAAACGGGCCGGGATCCCCTCGGGCGACTGGCCGGTGATCCTGGGCATTGACGGCACCAAGGCAGGGCTGGAGGCGGTGATGCTTGGCAAGATGTCCGGCACCGTGCTCAACGACTCGGACGGACAGGCAAAGGGACTGCTGGAGCTTTCCTGCGCCCTTGCCACCAGGGAGCAGCTGCCGCCGCTGCAGGGTGGGAAGTATATACGGCTGCCATACAAGATCATCACTCCGGGCAATATCTCGGAATTCTACCAAGGGGGATTTCCTTTATGAAGCTTGCGCAGCTGAACTATTTCAAAATGGTGTGCAAATACAACAACATCACAAGGGCCGCAGCCGAGCTAAGCATCACGCAGCCGTCGGTGTCCAACGCGATCAAGGATTTGGAGGAGGAGCTCGGCATCAAGCTGTTCTACCGCCTGAGCAAAGGGCTTTCTCTGACCGAGGAGGGCAGCGTATTCCTGAAGATGACCGACGATATCCTGATTCGGCTCGACACCATGGTGCAGGAGATGCGGGAGCTGGGCAGCCAGAAAAAGAGAGTAAACATCGGGATTCCGCCCATGGTGGGCACGTTTTTGTTCCCGCGCCTGTTCCAGCGCTTCCGCGCCGAGCACCCGGAGGTGAATCTGTCCATCGTGGAGCATGGCTCGATGCACACCAGAGAGCTGGTGGCGGACGGCACGCTGGATACGGCGATCGTGGCGGGGGTACCCCAACAGGGCAACGAGGACACCCCGTTTGAGAGCATCCACATCATGGACACCGAATCCCTGTTCTGCACCTCCAAATCCCACTGTCTGGCGTGTCGTGAATCGGTGGATATGGACATGATTTCAAAGGAGCCGCTCGTCATGTTCAAGGAGGACTCCTACCATACAACGGCCATACGCAAGATGTTCAGGGCCAGGGGGATGGAGCCCAATGTGATCCTGTACTCCAGCCAGCTGCACACGATCACCGAGCTGGTGGCCAACAGCGTTGCGTCGTCGGTGCTGTTTAAGGGCGTGATCAACTACAACGAGGGCGTGGTGGGCATTCCATTTGAAAAGCCCTTCATCAGCGAGATTCAGCTGATCTGGAACAAGAGCCGCTACCTGCACGGTGATATCGTAAAGTTCATCGACTTCACAAGGCAGTACGAGCCCAAGCAGTAGCCGGCGTGCACTGTCCCGCAAAGACCGGAAAAGCGTGTCAGCTCCACAGGGGAGTTGACGCGCCTTTTGCCTTAATCGACGAAAAAATCTTTCGCCAATCCGGTTTTAACGCGGCTGTCAGCGCTTTATATACTTCCCGTTGCCGAACAGCTGGACCCAGTACAGGGTGCCGTTCCACTCCAGGCAAACAGTGGCCGCGGTGGTGTATTTGCCGCTTAGGATAATCGAGCTGTGCTCCTCGGAGCCCATAAAGCTGGAGTCGATGCCGGCGCTGCCCATGATCGACACATAATCGTCCCCGCCCGACGCCATGTTCTCAGCCCGCATGTACCCCGACGCGGAAAAGCACATGGCGCCGTTCGGCCTTGTGTGGGAAAACTCCACCGTGAGCTCCAGCGCCCGCAGCAGAGCAGGCTGCACAAGATTCTGCTCCAGCGTAAGCGCCGCAAGCCCCGCCTTTTCCCGCTCCTTGTTCATCAGGTCGAGCATGCCCTTGGCCTGCTCGGGGTAGGAGGTCCCGGTCACGGTCACATCCCCATCGGCGGTTTTGACCGTGCCGCTTACGCTCACGCCCTCTCCCAGGCCACTGGTGTCGGTCTTGGGCTCCGGCAGGGAGGGCGGCGGCGCGTCCTGCTCTGCGAGAGCGGGCTGTGCGGAAAAGAGCAAAAAGCATATGGCGAGCAGGACAGCGGCGGCTTTTTTCATGAGAATTCCCCTTTGCGTATGTGGTTTTTCTCTCTAAAGTATACCGAAAAAACATCGGGAAATCAATCGAATAAAAACCCGGAAGCAAATCGTGGAAAGTCACGCGCAAATCCCGATTACTTTTCATTGCATCGCGCTTGAATTTTGTGTATAATGGGAGGTATTCAATTTTCCGGCAAAGCACGCCGGCGGAAAACGGAGCACACATGTTGTATCTAATGTCTTTTCTGGAGGGAATCGTTACTTTTCTGTCACCCTGCTTGCTGCCGCTGCTGCCGCTGTACCTTTCCTATTTTTCGGCGGGGGAGGCTGGCAGGCGCAGGACGATGGTCAATGCGCTTGGCTTTGTGCTGGGATTTTCGGTTGTATTCATGGCGCTGGGGGTGTTCGCGGGCCAGATCGGCGGGCTGCTGATCCGTTATCGAGCGGCTCTGAATGTGATCACAGGCGCTGTTGTGGTCGCGTTCGGCTTTTCCTGCCTGGGTGTGCTGAATCTGGGGCGGCTGTTCCGGGGCGGGCGCGTCGAAATGGACAGCGACCGGCTGAAAAGCTTGGGCTTTGCCTCGTCGGTGTTGTTCGGCGTGATTTTCTCGGTGGGGTGGACGCCCTGCCTGGGAGCCTTTTTGGGCTCCGCGTTGATGATGGCGGCCTCGATCGGGCATCGCACAGGCGGCGCGCTGATGCTGCTCTGCTATTCGCTGGGCCTGGGTGTGCCGTTTATCCTGTCCGCGTTGCTGCTGGACAGCGTGAAAGCGGCAACAGGCGCGCTGCGGCGCCATTACAGGGCGTTCAACGCGGTTTGCGGGGGACTGCTGATTCTGGTGGGCGTCTTGATGATGCTGGGATGGATGGATCGTCTGACAGGCATGCTGCTGTAGCATTAACAAAAATTCGGTTCTGTGGGCGCGATAGTGGGGTTTGGTGATGAAAAACAACAAGCGGAATATATTCATACTGGGCTTGGGGCTTGCAATCGTGTTGTCCGGCGGCGGCTTGCTGTACACGGTTCTGCCCGGGTATCTGGAGCAGCGGGAGGAGCTGCGGAATCAGAACCCGGAGCTTACGGTCACCGAAACCGCGCCCAGCCGGCCGGAGGATCCTGCGCTGGTTCCGGCGCCCGATTTCACGGTGTACAACGCCCAGGGCGAGTCGGTGCGGTTTTCCGATCTGTCCGGCCAGCCGGTGGTGATCAACTTCTGGGCCAGCTGGTGCATCTACTGCAAGCAGGAGATGCCCGACTTTGAACAGGTTTATCAGGACTGGGGCGGCGAGATGTGCTTTATGATGATCAACGCCACCGATACGCGGGAGACAAAAGAGGTGGCCGACGCGTACCTGGAAAGCCAGGACTTCACGTTCCCCGTGTATTACGACAGCGAGCAACAGGCGATTTCGGCTTACGGTCCGCGCGGCCTGCCCGCCACCGTGTTCATCGGGGCGGACGGAAAATTGGTAGCCGCGCGGGAGGGCCTGATCACTAAGGAGGAGCTCGTGAGAGGAATCGAGGCGTTGTTGCCCGGCTCCAGCGAACAATAGACCTGTTCTGAAACCCCTGCGCAGTGGCTGGGCGGTGGTTTTAGAACAGGTCTAATAGGCAATAGTCTGCCAGTGGATAAGCAAAGGATGTGGCGGTTTGGGAAACAAAAGCTTGATGCTCACGGATCTGATCGACGTATCACAATTGCAGCTTTTGCAAGAGACTTTTGCAAAGCTTGCCGAAATTATGGTTGTGTTGGTGGACCCCGACGGTGAACCGCTTACCTCCCCCAGCAATGTAAATCCGTTCCTTGCCGTTCTGCTCGAAAATGAAAACGGAATGCGCTCCCGGAAAAAAATGATCAAGGACCTGTGCGTGCGCAACCGCAAAACCCGGGGCGCCGTGATCAAGCCGGTGGCGGAGGACATTATGATCGCCGGTTCAATGCCGCTGTTTGTCAAGGACACCCACCTGGCAAGCTGGATCGTCGGCCCAATCTCCCACAAGGACTTGGACCGGGACGCGCTGCGCCAAATCGCCCTGCGGGCGGGGATCCCGCAGGAACAGGCGGAGCAGGCGGCCGGCGCCGTGGAGTATCTGCCCGGCGTGAGCGAGGGCGCCTACCGGGATGCGGTCGATTTTCTCAAGGCCATGACCGGCACCGTGGTTCAAATGGCACAGGTGAACTACGATATGATGCAGTCAAACCAGAGCCTGATCAAGATTACCGAAGAGCTGGATTCCACCGCCCAGATGCTTGCCAAGTTCACAAACTCCGCCGAGGTGGGCATGTACGTGGCGGACTTCTTCACCGGTGAGCTGCTGCAGGCCAACGAGCGCTATGCGCGCTACATGGGCAAGCCGCTGGAGGACCTGGTCGGCAAGCCATGCTGGAAGTCGGCGGGCATTTCGCTGGGCAGCTTCTGCGCCGACTGCCCGAGGGACCGTTTGATGGATGAGCGGGGCTTCCCGGCCGGGCCGGTGGTGTGGGAGCGCTATGTCCCGAAGCAGGACATCTGGGTGCAGTTCACCATTCAGGCGATCTACTGGGTGGACGGCCGCCTGGCCCAGATGGTGACCTTTACCGACATCACCCAGATCAAGCGCATGCAGGAGCAGCTCGCCTACCTGGCTTATTATGACCGCTCCATGCAGCTGCCGAATTCCCTGAAGCTGATCCAGGACGTGTGCGATTGGAACGCGGAGGACAGGTTCTGCCTGATCTGCTTCGACATCGTGGCGCTGCGCACCATCAACGACGTGTACAGCCGGCAGACAGGGGACATGCTGTTGGTGAAAATCGCCCGCTGGGTGCGGGAACAGCCCCGCGGGAGCTCCTGTTTGTACCGGGTGGACGGGGATGAATTCATTTTGATGCTGCAGTACCTGGACCGGCAGGAGGCCATTGCGCTTGCACAGGATATCCGCTCCCGCTTCGAGGAGCCCTGGATCTTCGACATCAGCGGGGAAAAGGTACATATTTTCTGCAGCATCTCCATCGGCGTTGTATATGTGGACAAGCCCTTTTCCCAGGAGGCGGAGGACATTCTCAACGTGATCGGGCGCACGCTGGAAATCTCCCGCCGGCAGGGCGGGCTTGCCGTTTACGACGAGAGCATGGACGAGAAGCACAAGAACCACCTGAAGCTGGAGCTGAGCCTGCGCAACTGCGTCAAGGAGGGCATGCGCGGCTTCGAGGTGTATTACCAGCCCATCGTGAACACCTCCACCGGCACCTGGAGCAGCCTGGAGGCCCTCTGCCGCTGGACAAGCCCCGAGTTCGGCCCCATATCGCCCATGGTGTTCATCCACAAGGCGGAGCAGATGGGCCTGATCGGCGCCGTGGGGCGCTGGGTGCTGGAAACCTCGGTGCGCCAGTGCAAGCAGTGGGACCTGGACCGCATACCAAACTTCATTCTGGATGTGAACCTCTCCCCCGCCCAGATGACCGATGAGTCCCTAGCCGCCACCGTGATGGCCATTTTAGAGCGGTACGATTACCCCGGGGAAAAGCTAAGCCTGGAAATCACCGAGAGCACCGAGGTGAACTTTTCCAACCACACCATCAACGCCATTGAGCGCTTGCGCGGCGCCAACGTGCAGGTAGCGCTGGACGACTTCGGCACCGGATACTCCTCCTTCAACAACCTCAAGCAGCTGCCGGTGAGCATCTTGAAAACGGAACGGGCCTTTTTGCAGGGCATTGAAAACGACAGCTACCTGCAATACCTGTTCTACTCCATGTCCGAGCTGGCCCACGCGGCGGACATGCGCATCGTCGCCGAGGGTGTGGAAAACAAGGAGCAAATGCGCATCCTGCTGAAAAACGGCGTGGACTATCTGCAGGGTTACCTGTTCAGCAGGCCGCTGCCCGCACAGGAGCTGGAAGAGCAGCTGGACAACTTCGTAAGAGTTTCGGAGGTGTTCAGCAATGTGCAGCAAAACAGGATCGATATGGACAAGCTGTTGTCCGACGGCTACACCATCACGCCGAGCCTGTTCCGGGTCTTCAACCAGTGCATGCAGATGCTGCTTACCCCGGACGACACCGACGTGGGCATTGAGCAGGTGCTGAAAATTGTGGGCGAAAGATTTCAGGTAAGCCGCACGTATATTTTCTGGAACGACGGCAATTATAATTTTTCGCTCACCCACGAATGGCGCGCGCCGGGGATTCCCTCGCTGAAATACCAGACCCGCCATCTGCACGGGCCCATGTTTACCAAGGAGCTGGTGGGCATGCTGCGCGAGCGCAGCGTGATGATCACCAGGAATATCGGGGATTTGCCCCAGCACGTGGGCAGGCTGCTGCGCAACGCCGGGGTGAAGTCGCTGGCGGCGATCCCGATTTGGCGGGACGACGAGCTGCAGGGCATCATCGCCTTTGACAGCTGCGCCGTGCGCCGCGAGTGGAAGCCGGAGGAGATCCTGATGCTCTACAATCTAAGCCTGCTTACGGCCAACGTTCTGAAAAGCAGCTCGCTGCAGCTCAAGCTGACCAACCAGAGCAGGCTTCTGGACAACATCTTCGACGACATGGACGTGATGCTGCACATCTTCGACCCCGGCACCGGTAACATCTTTCTTGCCAACCGGAAATACCGGGACCGCTTCGGCGTTAAGATGCAGGATGAGCGGGTGTCGGTGGCATACCGGTGGGGGTTTGCCGCATCCATGCTCCCCAAAATCCGGCGCGGAGAGGAAGACGTGCGCGAATACATCGACGAATCCGGGAGCCGCTTTCGGATATACGGCAAGGGCGTTGTGTGGCGGGGCGGCGCGTTCGCCTGCCTGTGTTATGTGCTGGAGTACCCCGCGTAGCGCCGCGCTTCCCGGTTGTGAAGCTGTATCCGGCGAGATGGTTATACTGCAATACCACTTGCTTATTGACGGATTATAGTGTATGATTAACATGATGGAGGTGGCATTATGCAGGAACCAACCATAAGCTTTTCGATACACGAGGACAAGGATCAGCAAATGAAAGCGATTCTGATGCAGGTTTATGACGCCCTGCGCCAGAAAGGATATAATCCCATCAATCAGATCGTCGGATATATTCTGTCGGAGGACCCCACCTATATCACAACACACAACAACGCGCGCAGCCTAATCCGCCGCATTGACCGGGACGACCTGCTGCAGGTGCTGGTAAAGTCCTATCTGGATACTTAACACATACACAGAAAAAGCGGCTGACTGCAATCAGCCGCTTTCGTTATAGCTGATCAACAGGATCGGGATAAGGGGAATCGGGGTTTTGCAAAGAAAAATGCTGGGGAATACCGGGATTAAGGTATCCCGCATGTGCTTCGGCACGCTTACAGTGGGGCCGCTGCAGGCCTGCCTGCCGGTGGAGCGGGGCGCCGCGGTGCTGGCCCATGGCATCGAGCGCGGCGTGGACTTTTTCGATACGGCCCAGCTGTACGGGACATATCCCTACCTGCGCAGGGCCATGGAGATTAGCGGCCGGCGGGATATCGTGATCGCCAGCAAGACCTACGCCTATACGAGGAAGCTGGCCGCCCAGGCCGTGGAGCAGGCCCGCCGGGAGCTGAACCGGGACTACATCGACATCTTTATGCTGCACGAGCAGGAAAGCATCCACACGCTGCGCGGACATGAACCTGCGCTGGAGTATCTGCTGGAGCAGAAGCAGAGGGGCGTGATCCGCGCCGTGGGCGCTTCAATGCACCACATCGCGGCGGTGGAGGGCGCCTGCGCACTGGGCCTGGAGGTAATCCACCCGCTGATTAACCTGGAGGGCCTGGGCATTGTGGACGGCGGCCGCGCCCGGATGGAGGCCGCGCTCCAAAAGGCCCGGGGCCTGGGTGTTGGTGTTTACGGTATGAAGCCGCTGGGCGGTGGCAACCTGTTTGCCCGGGCGGAGGAGTGCCTGCGCTACGCGCTGGGTCTGAACTGCCTGGACAGCGTGGCTATCGGCATGCAGTCGGTGGAGGAGGTGGACGCCAACATCGAATTCTGGCGCACCGGCACGTTTAGTCCGCGCAACAGGCGGGCGCTGGGGGAAAAGACGCGGCGGCTGCACATCGATACCTGGTGCGAGGGCTGCGGCGCGTGTGTGCGGCGCTGCGCACAAGGGGCGCTTTCGCTGAGCGGCGGGAAAGCGGTTTGCGAGCACCAAAGGTGTTTGCTTTGCGGCTACTGCTGCACGGTTTGTCCGGCTTGGGCAATCAAAGTCGTTTAAAGCTGTATACAAAACAGGTAATTTGTGGTATACTATACTATTAGAGAGTTTTGACAAACCATGGGAGGTAAGCGAATGACGGAAAAGAAGAGCAAGGAAAAAGAGCTCATTTATAAGGGCAAGCCGCTGGTGCGCAGCGGAAGCACCATTTACTACGGCGATATGGCGGACAAATATGTGGCCATGCTGCAAATTTTTGAAACCGAGCCGTTCAAGGATATGCAGCTGCCCCAGCGCGTATCGGTGCAGATTTTGTCCACCGACGCAACGCTGCGCCCCAAGGAGCGCATAAAAAAGAAAACCGACAAAGCCAATCTGTACGAAGCGCTCGACATCGCTGCCATATGGCTGCACCGCATGCTGGAGCAGTGAGCATTCATTAGACCTGCAACAGGGCCCCGCGCCAGGCAGACAAGCCGAAAGCGCGTATCGCCTAGAAAAACACCGCGCCCTGCATTCCGCAAGGGCGCGGTGTTTTTTTATACAAGGCTTTAGTTTTCCTCTTCCGCCATCTTTTTGGCCTCTTCTTTTACGGCCTCCTCCAGCTGCTGGGGCAGGGGCTCGTAGCGTTCGAATTTGAAAGTAAAGGAGCCGCGGCCCTGGGTCATGGAGCGCAGCACGGTGGTGAAGTCGTGCATTTCGCTCATGGGCACCTCGCCCTCAATCTCCTGCAGGCCGTCGTCGGCGGGGTTCATGCCCAGCACGCGCCCGCGCCGCTTGTTGAGCTCGCCCATGACGTCGCCGGTGGAGGAGTCGGGCACCGACACCTTCAGGTTGCCAATGGGCTCCAGCAGCATCGCGCCCGCCTGGGGGATCGCCGCCTTGTAGGCCAGGTTGGCCGCCATCTTGAATGCCATTTCGGAGGAGTCCACCGGGTGGTAGCTGCCGTCCAGCAGCGTGGCTTTCACGCCCACCATGGGGTACCCGGCGATTACACCCTTGCGCACGGCCTCCTGCAGGCCCTTTTCAACGGCGGGGAAGTAGTTCTTGGGCACCGAACCGCCAAACACGTTGGTCTCGAAGATCAGCTCCTCGCCATCGTGGGGCTCGAACTCAACCCACACATCGCCGAACTGGCCGTGGCCGCCGGTCTGCTTCTTGTGCTTGCCCTGCACCTTGACCTTTTTGCGGATGGTCTCCCGGTAGGGGACGCGGGGCTGGATCATGCCAATTTCCACGCCGAACTTGCTCTTGAGCTTGGAAACCACCACATCCAGATGCTGCTCGCCCAGGCCGGCCACCACCTGTTGCTTTGTCTCGTTGTTCTGGCCAAAGGAGATGGTGGGGTCCTCTTCGATCAGGCGCTGCATGCCCTGGGCCACCTTGCCCTCGTCCCCCTTGTTCTTGACCTTGATCGCCATGGACAGCGTGGCCTTGGGGAACTCGGTCTGCTCAAAGGACACCATGCGTTTGGGGTCGCACAGGCTGTCGCCGGTGATGGTTTCGCCCAGCTTGGTAACGGCGCCGATGTCGCCGGCCGTGAGGAAAGAGGTTTCCTCCTGCTTTTTGCCCTTTACGTAAATGATCTTGCCCAGCCGCTCACTCTGGCCGGTGCGGCTGTTGGTGGGGGCCACGTCGCTGGAAAGCTTGCCCGCCACTACCTTGATATACGAAAGCTTGCCCACAAACGGGTCCGCCACGGTCTTGAACACATAGGCGGCCAGGGGGGCGTCGTCGTTGCACTCGATCTCCGTCGGCTCGCCATTCTGGTCGACAGCCATTTCGCTGGCGCTTTCCCAGGCGGAGGGCAGGTGGTCCACGATGGAGTCCAGCAGCATGTCGATACCGGCCAGCGTGGTGGCGCTGCCGCAGAGCACCGGGGTGATGGAGCCGCTCTTTACGCCGGTGTGGATACCCGCCACCAGCTCGTCCCGCGTAAACGACTCGCCTGAAAAGTATTTTTCAAACAGCTCCTCGTTTGTTTCGGCCACGGCCTCCGAGATGGCGGTGGTCAGGCCGTCCAGCCGGTGGCCGAAGTCGGGCATGGGCACCTCCTTGGGCTCGCCCTTTTCATCGTAGGCATAGGCCTTGTTTTCCACCAGGTTGATCAGGCATTCCACCTTGCCGTCGGCGACATAAGGGACCACCAGCGGGCAGACCGAGGGGCCAAAGCTGGACTTCAGGTCCTCCAGCACCTTGTAGAAGTCGGCGTTTTCCGCGTCCAGCTTGTTGATGAAGAACATGGTGGCCTTTTTCATGCGGCCGGCCAGCTTGTAGGCCTTCTGGGTGCCCACCGCCACGCCGGACTTGCCGGACACGGTGATGATCACGCTTTCCACCGCCCGCAGGCCTTCGTACATGCCGCCCGCAAAATCGAACAGTCCGGGGGTGTCAATCAGATTGATCTTCACGCTGCCCCAGGAAAAAGGGTACATCGAAGCGGATACCGACACCTTGCGCCGCAGCTCCTCCGGGTCAAAGTCAAAGGTGGTGTTGCCGGACGCCACATTGCCCAGGCGATCGATCTCGCCGGCCTTGAAAAGCAGGGCTTCCGCCAGCGACGTCTTGCCGCTTCCGCCGTGCCCCGCCAGCGCTATATTTCTGATTTTTCCCGCCAAGTATTGCCTCATGTTGTATGCTCCTTTCGATTTTGCGATTCACAAATTTAATTATAGCAATATCGCAGACAAGATACAAGATGGTAAGATGTAAATTTTCGTAGAAAGGTCCTGATGGGGCAAAAAATACGCGGAAATATTGTGTATTTCATACAGTAATCTGCTGCTTTTGACAAAAAGCGAGGGGCACATGGGCGGCGCTTACGCGCTGCGGATCTGCTGCACGACAAAGATCGCCGCAAACCAGAAGAGCTGGTAGGCGCACATCCGCGGCGCGTCCATTGCGGACATGGCGTTCATAAAGGCGATGAGCATGATGATGCCGTAGCCCAGCAGGATCTGCACCATCTGGATGATGGTCGCCCCCAAAATTGAGGAACGCGCGTTCATACAGGCCAGCAGCGCGTCCACCATCACCGGGGCGCTGCCAGTGTAGGCGGCCTCGGCCACGGCGGAGTCCATGGGGGCGGTCATCTCGTTGTAGGCCCCGTGGAGCTCGGCGGGCAGAATATCGATCAGGTCCTCGGGGTAGCCGTACATCTCCCAGATTTTGTGGGGGGTGATGTTGGGGTTCACCGCGTGTATGATCAGCTGCTTGTTCCTGGAGGCCAGATGGTCCAGCGAGGCAGCCAAGCTTTCGTCGATGTGATAGCTGACCACAAACTGCGCCGACATCTCCCCCGTGTTGGAAAGGTAGAGCACCTCGCCGCCGTACTCGGCGTACTTCTGCTCATAGCCGCCCGCGGGCAGCGAAATACCGTGGTTTTGCATCAGCTGCCGGTTGCCGATCAGCACCCGGCGGGAGTTCACCCAGGCCGATATGCCCATGCCGGTTTCATAGGCGATGTTGTCCACCTTTTTCAGCAGCTTCCGGTTGCCGCCGATCATCTGCAGGAACACGGGGGCCAGGGAGCTGTCGGTGGAGCAGATCACACTGGCGGCGTCCAGAATCGCCTCGTCCACCCTGCCGGCATAGGCCTTTATGCCGTGAAGCTGCACATGCCCCTTGGGAAACAGGTCGGATTCCCGCAGCATCACAGCTTTCAGGTCACAGAAAGTCTCCACCGCCTTGTTGCCCGAGATCATGCCCCCCTTGGGGGCCAGCCGCCGGGTGAGCTTGCCCAGCGGTATGTTTTCGATAAAGGTGGAGGAGAAAGTGGCCGAGATGCACAAAATGGCGCTCAGGGCCGCCAGCGCCGTGGTGGTGTTGCCGGTGAGCAGGTAGGTAAAGGCTGTTACCAGCAGCGCGCCCAGCAGGCAGGCGGGGGCCATGCCCCGGTGGATGCCCACATCGTACTTGTCCGAGTAGCTTAGCCCCAGAAAGTCGGTGAAAAAGCTTGCCTTGGCGCTGTAGGCAATGGTGGGCCGCCGGTGGGAGGGATCCCGCGTGAACTCCCGCATGAACTCCTGGGACTGCACCGGCAGAATCGCGCGTTTTTCCTTGTCGGAGGAGATGATGCGGAAGTTCTGCTGGATGCGGCCCGCCATGGTGGTTTTGCCCAGGGCGTTGAACAGCATGGACAAGGCGGCCACACAGGCATAAAGGCCCAGGGCCTCGGGCTTCACGGTGTCGGGCTTTACGGCGGCGGCCACGCTCTGGCCGATGGTGGCCAGTAGCGCCAGCGACACCAGCGTGTCGGAGTTGGCGCGCATCTTGAATATGCTGATGAGCCCGCCGCCCACCGAGGAGCTGTTGATCAGCGCCACCAGCACGCCAAGCCCGGCGATGCCGGCGAAAAACATGCGCGGGTTGTCTTCGGGGAAGAAAAGCTTGGGCAGCGGCAACGGCTGCTTGCCCGCCACAGTCAGGTAAAAGAGCGCCACCGCGGCCGCCAGCGTGGCGAAGCAGCGCAGCACAAGCCAGAACTTCACCTTGGCGATGTCGCGGGCCACGGCGACCCGGTCCGCTACCGAGTTGTATTCGCTCAGATCGGCGGGCACCGCGGGCGGCGTGTCGTCCTGGTGGTAGTCCTCCTCGTCGTAGTCGTAGTAGTCGTCCTGATCGGCAATGGCCGCGAAGTCGATGCGCTGCAGGTCCTCCATTTGCAGTTCCTGGCTCTTGGCCAGGTCGAATTTAGGCAGGATGCGGGTGCGCCCGTCGTGGGCGGGCCCCGGGATGGCGTCTTCGACATCTTGCGCGGGGGGACGGAAAGAGGAGAAGTCGATCACCGCTGTCCTGGAGGCCGGGGGCGGCTCCTCCACTTTCTCCGGTACGTCGAAATGGAAGCTGGCCGGGGGCTTCTCGGAGGGGGCCGTGGGGTCGTGGCGCGGCGAGCGCTCCCTGCGGATTTTGGCCTTGTCGGTGAGGGGGCGCACGTGCCCGTCGAAGCTCAGCGGATTGCCGCGGCCCACTTTTTCCACCGGCGGCATCACGAATTCAAAGCCGTCCTCGTCGGCCGGGGTCCGCGCGCCCGTATCCGGCTTTGCCGGGGGGCGCACCGGCTCAAAGCTGGTGGTGGAGCCCTCCGGCGGAGCGGGGGAGAAGTGAAATTCCCGCTGCGGCACACGCTCGGGCTGTGGCGCGGGCGGTTCCGGTTCCGCTTTCTCCCGGCGGCCGGGGGCGGCCGGGGGCTGTACCGGGGGAAGAGCGCCGGCCCGGGACTCCGCCGCCTTTCGGCGGCTTTTTTGCAGCTTGATGTCCGCTAGGATATCGTCTACAGTATAGTTGTTTTTGTCCATAGCTACCTCCGCATCTGGTTGCGGGCGTGCAGCCCGGCCCGCTGCCGGGCAATCTCGTAGAACAAAACGCCGGCGGCAACCGACGCGTTGAGCGACCCGATCTTGCCGCGCATGGGCAATGTGGCCACGAAGTCGCACTTCTGGCGGATCAGCCTGCCCACGCCTTTGCCCTCGGCGCCGATGACCACGCCCACCGGGCCCGCGTAGTCCAGCGTGCACCAATCCTGTCCGCCGAAGTCCGCCGCATAAAACCACACGCCCTGCTCCTTGAGCGCGTCAATGCTGGCGGCCAGGTTTGCCACCCGCACCACGGGCAGGTGGGCGCTGGCGCCCACCGAGGTTTTGGACACCGTGTAGGACAGCCCGGCGCTGCGCCGCTTGGGAATAATCAGGCCGTGGGCGCCCGCCGCCTCGGCGGTGCGGATGATCGCGCCCAGGTTGTGGGGGTCCTCGATCTCGTCGGCCACCACGAGAAACACCGGCTCGCCGGCGGCCTGCGCGCGGGCGAAGATGTCCTCCAGCCCGCTGTAGGCGTCGCTTGCCAGCACGGCCGCCACCCCCTGATGGTTTGCCCCGCCGCACAGGCTGTCCAGCTTGCGGGCGTCGGCCTCCTTGCAGGGAATGCCCTGCTCCTTGGCCGCGGCCGCCAGCCTTGCCAGCGCGGCGAGCCCCTTTTGCAGAAAAAGACACTCCACCGGCCGCCCGGCGCGCAGAAGCTCCTGCACCGGGCCGCGGCCGATGACGATGTCTTCTCGCGGATCGGATCTTTGGCTGTTTGACTGCATGTTTTTCCACCCTATGTATGCGGGGCTGCGGCGCGGCGACCGCGTGAGAGGCGGCCGCCGTGACCGTTTGTCCGGCATTTTGTCGTATTTCGTTTAGTATACCATAAAATCCCGGCTTTGAACAGGCCCGTGCGCGCATCCAAAGCGGGCTTTTTCACACGCGCAGGAACACGGAGGCCAGCACCGCCCCCACGGCCAGCGCCGCGCCGTATTTCAGCGCCAGCAGCCACAGTTTGCGCCCAGGCAGAATGCCGCGCCGCAGGCGCAGGCCCTGCAGGTACCGCATGGCGCTTGTCCGCAGCTGCTCCTTGTCGGAGCTTTCCTTGTCGGGCCGCACAAACAGGATCGCGCGCTCGAAGCAGTCGCTGCCTGTGTCGGTTATTTCAATGATATTTTTGTTTACGCCTTTTACCAATGTGGTCACCACCATCTAAGATTTCCCGCCTATTATTCCCAATTTTTCTGGAGCTATTCCCCTTTTTTTGGCGCTCTGTGCACCTTGTCCAAAAAGATATGCGGCCATGGAAAATCACAATTTGTGGAGCTTGACAGAAAAGAAATCATATAGATGTGGTGGTTTTTATGCCGATTTGACAAAACGGATTTTCTGTGAGCGGGGTGAATATTCACCCCGCTGTTGAATATTATACCACGCGTAATATCACTTTTCGACCGCCGAGCCTGTTTTTATGTTGAAAACTCTGTGGAAAGTGTGGAAAACCAGCAAAAATCGGCTGTGGAATTTTTTTTTTTTATTTTTTTTTATTCACTCGCACTGTATATTACAAGAGTTTAACGGTCCGTAATACCCGCCGTGTGATGAAATCAAAACAAGGCCGCTTGCAGGAATGCGGGAATCTGCTATAATAAGATTTGGCCGGGCAGCCGGCTGCTTTCGTTTGTGAAAGGGGAAATCACATGGATTATGAACAAGCCATGGGCATGGGAAATGACACGGTTGTGCGCAGGGTCAGGCACTTCGACCTGGAGCAGACTCTCGACTGCGGGCAGTGCTTTCGCTGGCGGAAAAATGCCGATGGCAGCTACAGCGGCGTGGCCCTGGGCCGCGAGCTGACCGTGGGACAGCGGGGCGGCGACCTGATCTTCCACGACACCGCGCCGGGGGATTTCCGGCGGCTCTGGCGCCCTTACTTCGACCTGGACCGGGACTACGGCGCTGTCAAGCGGGCCCTGTGCTCCGATTCGGTGATGCGGCGGGCGGTGGACTTCTGCCCCGGCATGCGGGTGGCGCGCCAGGAGCCCTGGGAGGCGCTTTGTACGTTTATTATCAGCCAGAACAACAATATCCCGCGGATCAAGGGCATTGTGCAGCGGCTCTGCGAGGGCTTTGGCCGGCTGCTGCCGGGCGGCGGCTTTGCCTTTCCGGGCCCGGAGCGCCTGGCCGGCTTACAGCCACAGGATCTGGCGGATATCCGCAGCGGCTTTCGGGCGAGATACATTCTGGATGCCGTGCGGCTTGTGCACGCCGGCGAGCTGGAGCTGGACACGCTGTATACGCTGGAGCTGGCCCGGGCCCGGGAAAGCCTGATGCGGGTCAAGGGTGTGGGCCCCAAGGTGGCCGAATGCGCGCTGCTCTACGGCCTTGGGCGCGCGGAGTGCTTTCCGGTGGATGTTTGGATCGCGCGGGCGCTGGAGCAGCTGTATCCGGGCGGCTTTCCGGCGGCGTTCGCGCCGGTGGCGGGCATCGCCCAGCAGTATTTGTTCCATTACATACGCCATCACCCCGGCGACAGCGGCAATTCAAAGGAATAAGGGAGCCGGCAAGACGGAAAGTCGCTGTTGACAGTGGCAAACCGCTAAAGGGACTGTAGAGGCACAATAATCAAAACAGGTGGTTGACGCAGCCGAAAAGCTGTAATCAACCACCTGTTTTTCTTCCCGCAATTTGGGGCTGTCGCTCCTTGATCCTTGCGGTTCTTTGCGCGGTACCCTTGGTTTTTGCTGTTTTTATTCGCGCAGCCGCAGCACTACGCCGCTGTAAGGGCCCAAAACGCCGTCCCCGCGGTCGCCGCAGCGGTAGAGCTCCTCCGCGTCTGTTTCGGCGAGCAGCGGCAGCACGCGCTCCTTGCCGCCGCGGTTGACCGCGAACACCAGCCGCAGGTCGCCGGCGCTGCGCGCAAAGGCGCACAGGCTGTCGTCGAAAGTGATCGGCAGGAATTCGGCGGTGGAAAAGACCGGGTGCTCGGTGCGCACACGGCCCAGGGCGCGCATGCCCTCCAGCAGCTCCGCGTCCTCGCTACCCCAGGGGTAGCAGGTCCGGTTGAAGGGGTCCTTGTAGCCGCACAGCCCCGCCTCGTCCCCGTAGTAGATGCAGGGCATGCCCGGCAAGCCAAACTGCAGCACCGACGCCAGCAGCAGCAGGCGCTTTCCGTGGTCGTACTGCTCCTCGCTCAGGTTGTGGTGGGCCTCCTGCCATGCCCGGTCGTGGTCGTCCAGGTAGTCGCCCGCCAGCATCGTGATGGCCCGGAGGGTGTCGTGGGTGGACAGGGAGTTCATCAGCGCCGGGATCACGGCGGGCGGGTAGTTCTCAAGAATCTGCATCACCGTATCGTAAAAATGAGCGCCCCCCCCGTGGCGGATGTAATTCAGCAGCGCGTCCTTAAAGGGGTAGTTCATCACGCTGTCCAGCTGGCCGCCCAGCAGATAGCGGCGGCGCACGCCGTAGCTGACCTTGTTGGAGGCGTCCTCCCAGACCTCGCCAATCACGGCCGCGTCCGGGTTTTCGGCCTTTACGGCTTGCCGCAGGCGGTCCAGGAACAGGTCGGGCAGCTCGTCCGCCACATCCAGCCGGAAGCCGGAGGCACCCATGCGCAGCCACTGGCGCAGAACCCCGTCCTCCCCGCAGATGAATTCCAGGTAGGAGGGCTCGGTTTCCTCCACATTCGGCAGGGTGAGGAAGTCCCACCAGCTTTCGTAGTCGCCCGGATATTTGTGAAAGCGGTACCAGCGCACATAGGGGCTGCCGGGATCGTTGTAGGCGCCGCCCTTGCCGTAGCGCCCTTCCCGGTTGAAGTAGATGCTGTCGCTGCCGGTGTGGCTGAACACGCCGTCCAGAATAACGGCGATGCCCTTTTCTTTGGCGCGGCGGCACAGCAGGCGGAATTCCTCGTTGGTGCCCAGCAGCGGGTCCACGCTGCGGTAGTCGGCGGTGTTGTAGCGGTGGTTGGACTGAGCCTCGAAAATCGGGTTCAGGTAGAGGACCGTCACCCCCAGCTCCTTCAGGTAGTCCAGCTTGCGGGCGATGCCCGCCAGATCCCCGCAAAAGTAATCGGAGTTGGTCACCTCGCCGTAGCGGTTGGGCCGCCACTCGGGAACGCCGCCCCAGTCGCCGCGCAGCACCCGGTCCTCCGGCACGCCGCGCTTGGGCTCCCCGCTGCTGTAGAAGCGGTCGGGGAAGATTTGGTACATCACGCCCTCTCTCAGGCAGACAGGGGGGCGCATGTTTTCGTCGTACACGGTGAGCTGCCACAGCTCGCCGTCCCCCAAAATGCCGTAGTTGCCCAGCCCCTTTTTGACCGTGACCTCCTCGTCCCCGGCGCGGACCCAAAAGTGGTACATGTACAGGGCGGCCCGCTCGGAAAGGAAAGTGCAGCGGTAACTGTTGGTCAGTACGTCCGCGGCGAAAAAGTCCATGGGGTAGTCGGTGAACTGGTCCCACTTGTCCATCTCCAACATGCGCAGGAAAACCCTGTCGGCCGGCAGGGTTTTGGGCAGGTGCACCGCAAAGGAGGCGGTCTGCCGCGTGGCAACAGCCCCGAAAGGTTGCTTGCACGCGCTGTCGCGGCTGTCGTAAATCGGCTTCATGGTATCCCCTTTCCGGTCCCCTGGGGGGACCATTCTGTCCGTGCGGATAAGGGCTCTGCCGTATACACAGCAAGCCGACAGGCAGGGGTATCCCGCCTGTCGGCTTGTTGAAAAGCAAGGCAAGATAAAAGAACAGCTGCTATTTGCTCAGGTTCCAGATATTCTGGGCGTACTCGCTCACGGCGCGGTCGGCGCAGAAGAAGCCGCTCTGGGCGATGTTGCGCAGCGACATGCGCAGCCAGGTGTATTTGTCCTCGTACAGCTTTACCGATTTGTCGCGGATCTCCTTGTAGGAGTCGAAGTCCGCCAAGGCCATGTAGTAGTCCGAGCTAATCAAATTGCCGTGGATGTCGGGAAAGGAATCGTCGCCAAAGCCGCTGAGCAGCATATCCACCGCCTGCTTGATCACCGGGCTTTCGTTGTAGTATTTGCTGGGGTAGTAGCCGTGGGCGCGCCTTTCGTCCACCTCTTCGGCCGTCATGCCGAAGATCAGGATGTTGTCGTCCCCCACCTGCCCGCGGATCTCCACGTTGGCGCCGTCCAGGGTGCCCAGCGTGATGGCGCCGTTCAGCATCAGCTTCATGTTGCCGGTGCCGGAGGCTTCGGTGCCCGCCAGGGATATCTGTTCGGATATTTCACTAGCCGGCATCAGGATTTCGGACAGTGTGACGTTGTATTCCTCCAGGAACACCACCCGCATTTTTTTGCGCATGACCGGGTCGGCCTCGATGGTTTTGGAAAGGGTGCAGATCAGCTTGATGATCTGCTTTGCCATAAAGTAGCCCGGGGCCGCCTTGGCGCCGAAAATATAGGTGCGCGGCGTTACATTGACCTTGGGGTGATCCCGCAGGTAACAGTAGGTGGAGATGATTTCCAGCGCGTTCATCTGCTGGCGCTTGTACTCGTGCAGCCGCTTGACCTGCACGTCGAAGATCGAGTCGGGGTCCAGTGTCACGCCGATCTTCTGCTGCATGTATTTGCAGAACCGCTCCTTGTTCTCCCGCTTCGAGGCGGCCAGCTTGTCGAGGAAGCCCTTGTCCCCGGCAAAATCGTTTAGCATTGTCAGGCTCGCCAGGTTTTCGTCGAAGTCGGGGCCGATGCTTTCGGCGATCAGCTTTGTGAGCGACGGGTTGGACTGGATGAGCCAGCGGCGGCTGGCGATGCCGTTTGTCACGTTGGTGAAGCGCCCGGGCAGCACGTTGTAGAAGTCGCGGAACACATCATCTTTCAGAATCTGGGAGTGGAGCCCCGAAACGCCGTTCACACTGTGGGAGCCTACGATGGCCAGGTGGGCCATGCGCACCTGGTGGTCGCCCACGATCGCCATTTGAGACACCGTGAACTGGTTCACCCGCTTGTCTTCAAACAGGTCAAGGCAGAAACGGTTGTTGATCTCGCAGATAATCGCGTGGATGCGGGGCAGCAGCGCGCGCATCATGCCCTCATCCCAGCACTCCATGGCCTCGCGCATTACGGTGTGGTTGGTGTAGGCGAACGTGCCGGTCACGATCTCCCAAGCCGCATCCCAGCCGAAGCCGCAGTCGTCCAGCAAAAAGCGCATCATCTCGGGGATCGCCAGCGTGGGGTGGGTGTCGTTGATGTGGATCGCGTTCTTCTGCGAGAAGTTGGCCAGCGTGCCGTACACCGAAAGGTGCCGGCGGCAGATATCGGCTATGGATGCGGCGCACAGGAAATACTGCTGGCGCAGGCGCAGCATCTTGCCCTCGTGGTGGTTGTCGTTCGGGTAGAGTACCTTGCTGATGGCCTCTCCGATAGATGTTTGCTGGAACGCGCCCGAGTAGTCGCCCCGGTTGAAGGACTCCATGTCCATGCCGGAAACGTTCTTGGCGCGCCATACCCGCAGCATGCTGGTGCCGTCAGTGTGGTAGCCGGGGATGTTGATGTCGTAGGGGATGGCCATGACTGTCTGGTAATTTTTATGCTCCACCACGTGGTAGCCGTCCTCCCAGCTTTCCACCATCTGGCCGCCGAAGCGCACCTCCACCTCGTAGCCGGGCTTTGCGGTCAGCCACACCTCGCCGCCGGGCAGCCACTGGTCGGGCAGCTCGCTCTGCCAGCCGTCGATAATGCGCTGCTTGAAGATGCCGAATTCATACAGGATGCAATAGCCGGTGGCCAGGTAGTCCTCGGTGGCCAGCCCGTCCAGATAGCAGGCGGCCAGGCGGCCCAGGCCCCCGTTGCCCAAGCCTGCGTCGGGCTCGCGGTCGTAAAGGCGCTCCAGACGCACATCGAAATTGGCCAGCGCTTCCTCCATAGCCTCGTTGATGCCCAGGTTGTAAAGCGAGTTCTTCAGGCTGCGCCCCAGCAGGAACTCCATGGACAGGTAGTACACCTGCTTTTTGCCGGCGGAAAGGTTGCCGGCCCAGAACTTCTTTCGCTTTTCATACAGTATATCGTTTACCACCATCACAATGGCCTGGTAGTAGAGCTCGTCGGAAGCGGCGTAGGGGTCTGCGATGGCCAGGCGGTAGGTCATCTTGTCTTTGATCAGCTGCAGCAGGGTTTCGGTGTTATAGGCGGTACTCATGAAGCCATATCCTCCCATTTGAATTATAAGTCACATGTTGTGCGAATGTTACAGAGTCAGGCGAAACAGCATAGATATGGTGGCACAGTTTCAAGTATACCTTATATCGCGGCCCATTTCAATTAATATTCTTTAAAAATTGGGGATTTCATCCAAATTGAGGGATTATAATGTTTAAATGCTGCAGGTTCGGCCCTTTCACATGTTTTTGAAAAGCAAAATAAGATTTTCCTTGCTACCCTCTTTTTTAACTCGACAAAATATACTATAATGTAGGGAAAGTGGAATACGCCAAAGGGGGAACCGGATTTGTCTCGTCCCAACAGACTGAAAATCCATGTGAATGGTATGCGATATGCGATTACAACCGACCAGGACCCCGCCTATGTGGCGGGCCTGGTGCAGGATGTCGATACAATGGTGCATGCGTTCATACAGGAGAGCAAGGCCTCGCTGAACGAAGCGCTGCTGCTCTGCGCGCTGAGCAGCATGGATGACAAGAAGAAGGCCGAGGCCTGCGCCGACAATCTGCGCGAACAGGTGAAAGGCTACGTGGACGAGGCCAACCAGGCCCGGCAGGAGGTCCAGGAGCTGCGGCGCGAGCTGGAGCGCCTGAAGAGCCGCGCGGGCAAGCAGGGGGACAAATGAAAAGTGCGCGCAAGCCGGAGCTGCTGGCCCCGGCCGGCAGCTCCGAGAGCCTGCTGGCCGCGGTGCGCTGCGGCGCAGACGCCGTGTACCTGGGCGGCAGCTCGCTGAACGCCCGCCGCGGCGCCGACAACTTCGGCCCGGCGGAGCTTGCGCAGGCTGTGTCTTTTTGCCGTGCCAGAAACGTGCGGGTGTTTCTCGCGCTCAACACGCTGGTGTTCGACCAGGAGCGCCAGGAGCTGGCGCGGGCTGTGGAGCAGGCCTGCGCCGCCGGGGTGGACGCTGTGATCGTGCAGGACCTGGCCGTGGCGGCGGCTGTGGGCCGGCAGGCCCCTGAGCTGGAGCTGCACGCCTCCACTCAGATGAGCGTGCACAACGCCGACGGCGCCAGGGCCTTGGAGCAGCTGGGCTTCCGCCGGGTGGTGCTGGCCAGGGAAATGACCGGCGACGAAATACGCCGGGTAATCGACTCTACCTCCTTGGAGGTGGAGTGTTTTGTGCATGGGGCCCACTGCATGAGCGTGTCGGGCCAGTGCGCGCTGTCGGCCATGATCGGCGGGCGCAGCGGCAACCGCGGGCTCTGTGCCCAGCCCTGTCGGCTGCCCTTTTTGGCGGGCAGGCAGACCCACGCCCTTTCGCTGCGGGATCTTTCGCTGGTGGCGCGCATCCCAGAGCTGCGCGGGATGGGGGTGGCGGCGCTGAAGATCGAAGGGCGCATGAAGCGCCCGGAATATGTGGCGGCCGCCACCACGGCCTGCCGCAGCGCGCTGGACGGTGAGCCCGTGGACTTTGCCGCGCTGGAGGCTGTGTTCTCCCGCGGCGGCTTTACCGACGGCTACTTCGCCGGCAAGCGGGACGCCGGGATGTTCGGCGTGCGCGGCAGGGAGGACATTGCGGCCACCGCGGTCGTGCTGAAAAAGCTGCGGGCTTTGTACAAGGAGGAGCCCCGCGTGATCCCAATATCTTTCTCGCTGCGCGTGCGGGAGGGGGCGCCCGTGTCGCTGGAGGCCCGGGACGGGGACGGCAACGCCGCCACGGCGCGGGGCGAGCTGCCCAGTTCGGCCCAGACCGCGCCGCTCACGGCGGAAAAGGCTGTGTCCCTGCTGAAAAAGAGCGGCGGCACGATTTTTACTATTTGTAGTATAGAGTCAGATATTGATGAAAGGCTAATTGTTCCCTCCGCGCAGATCAACGCGCTGCGGCGGCAGGTTCTGGAGGAACTGACCGCCCTGCGGGAAGCGCCGCGTCCCAGGGCTTTCCGGCCCGAGCCTCTCGAAGAGATCGCGCCCCACAGGCCCGTGGACCGGCCCGCGCTGCGCGCGCGGCTGCACCGCCTGGAGCAGCTCACCGGCAAGGTGGCGGCGCTGGCAGACGAACTGACGCTGCCGTTGGAGGAGCTTGCGCGCATGCCCGACCAGGCGCTGGAGCCGCTGGCGGACCGCCTGCTGGTGGAGCTGCCGCGTGTTCTGTTCACAGGCGAGGCTGCGGTGGAGGCCAAGCTGCGGGAGGCTGTAGGGCGCGGCGTCACCCGTGTGCTGGCCGGGAATCTGGGTATGGTAGAGCTGGCAAAGCGCTGCGGCGTCCAGGTCTGCGGCGACTGGGGGCTCAATGTGACCAACACGGCGGCGCTGCGGGAATACGCGGCAATGGGCCTGGGGGAGCTCACCCTTTCCTTTGAGCTGGAGCTGCGCAGGATTGCCGCCCTGGGTGGGGGGCTGCGCAGGGGCATGCTGGCTTATGGGCACCTGCCGCTGATGGCGCTGCGGAATTGCCCCGTGCGGTCCGCCACCGGCTGCAAAAGCTGCGGTCACGGCTTCCCGGTTTTGACCGACCGCCTGAACAACCGTTTTTTTGTGGATTGCCGGTGTAAAGTGGCGGAGCTTTATAACTGTGTGCCCCTGTTTTTGGCGGACCGTCTGGAGGAGCTGGCGGGCGTGGATTTCCTGACACTGTACTTTACCAAGGAATCGCCCGAGCAATGCGCGGAGCTGCTGGCGCAGTATAAAAGCGGCGGCGAGCCCCGGGGAAAGATGACCCGGGGGCTGTATTACCGCAAGGTGCGGTAGTGCGGCCAAATATTCCCATGCTGTAGCGTTAACGCGCTGTGTTCGCTCTACTATTTTCTAATTCTTGTTTTCTACTTTACTATTTGGAGGACATAACCGCTATGCTGATACTTGCATCCACATCCCCGCGCAGGCAGGAGCTGCTGCAGCTGATTACCCGGGACTTCCGGGTGGTGTCCAGCAACGCGGATGAGCACCTGCCCCACGGCATGGACCCCCAGAAATCGGTGGAGGAGCTGGCGCTGCGCAAGGCCAAGGCTGTCGCGGCCATCTACCCCGGCGACACCGTGATCGGCGCCGACACGGTGGTGGCGCTGGGCGATGTGCTGCTGGGCAAGCCCCGCGGCGCCTGGGAAGCCGAAGAGATGCTCAGGGCGCTGTCCGGCGCTCAACACTCTGTATACACCGGTGTGGCTGTGCTGTCGCCGCTGGGCGGCCAGGTGTTCAGCGAACGCACCAACGTGCGCTTCACGCCGCTGTCCGGCGAACAGATCCAAGCCTACATCGCCACAGGTGAGCCTTTCGACAAGGCGGGGGCTTACGGCATACAGGGAAAGGGCGCCCTGTTCATCTCGGGTATCGAGGGCGATTACTACAATGTGATGGGGCTTCCGGTGTGCAGGTTGAACACGATATTGTCAAAATTTGGTATAGACGGAAGGAATTTATAAATTTTCCTCATACAGGGGAATTTTTGGTTGAGAAATGACCGAAAAACGGTTATAATAGGATAGCATATTTATTTGCACTATTTTAACCGGTATTCAGAAAGGGGAAAACAGATGTTTTCTAAGGACATTGGTATAGATTTGGGTACGGCGAACACCTTGATATATATGAAAGGCAAGGGCGTGATCATGCGGGAACCGTCGGTGGTGGCGGTGGATGTGCGCAACGACACCGTGCGCTACGTGGGCAAGGAGGCCAAGGAGGTCATCGGGCGCACCCCCGGCTCCATCGTGGCTGTACGGCCGTTGAAGGACGGCGTGATCGCCGACTTCGACATCACGGCCAGCATGCTGCAGATCTTTATTAAGAAAGCGGTAAACAGCACGGTCTTTTCACGGCCCCGCATTATTATCTGCATCCCCTCCGGCGTTACCGACGTGGAGCGCCGCGCTGTAAAGGAGGCCGCTTTTAAGGCGGGAGCCAAGCAGGTGTCGATCATCGAGGAGCCCATGGCGGCGGCCATCGGCGCAAATCTGCCGGTGGCCGAGGCCACCGGCAGCATGGTGGTGGACATCGGCGGCGGCACCACCGAGGTGGCCGTGATCTCGCTGGGCGGCATTGTGGCCTCCCGCTCGGTGCGGGTGGCGGGGGATGAGCTGGACACCGCCATCATCGCCTATATCAAAAAGAAGTACAACCTGCTCATCGGCGAGCGCACAGCGGAGGACATCAAAATTCAGATCGGCTCCGCCTACCCCTACGAGGACGAGGAAAACTTCGAGATCAAGGGCCGCAACCTGGTGGATGGCCTGCCCAAGAACATCTTTATCACGCCGGAGGAGATCCGCCACGCCATCGCCGACCCGGTGTCCTCCATCCTGGAGGCGATCCGCACCACGCTTGAGCGCACGCCACCCGAGCTTTCGGCGGATATCATCGACCACGGTATCACGCTCACGGGCGGCGGCGCCCTGCTGCGCGGCCTGGACGCGCTGATCACGCAGGAAACCGGCATGCCGGTGCATATCGCGGAAAACCCGCTGGACTGCGTGGCCGAGGGCACAGGCAAGGCGCTGGACAATCTGCGCCTGCTCAACGAAATCCGCGCCAATGACGACAAGCAGTAAATCTGAACCTGTATTTATGAATCAGAAATGCGGTGCGGGCAGGGAGGAAAAGGGCGTTGAGGGACTTTTTAAGCAGCGTGCGCTTTAAAATCCTCGTTGTGATCCTGACTGTTCTGGTGGGCTTTATGATCATGGCGGTGTACTCGGGCGGAACCGGACAGCTGGCCGCCCAGGTTATCAGCTTTGTCACGGTGCCGCTTCAAAGGGTGTCGTCCGGCATCGCGGGCAGTGTCACCGAATTCTTCGACCGTTTCCTTGGCGCCAGCGAGCTCTACGACGAAAATCTGCGGCTGCGCGAGGAGCTGAGTGAGCTGCGCAAAAGGCAGGCGGACTACGAGACTGTCAAACACGAGAACGAGCAGTTCCGCGAGGTTCTGGGCGTGATGGAAAACCGCCGCGACCTGAAGATGGAAACAGCGGCCGTAATTGCCCGCGACCCGGCGGACCGCTTTTATTCCTTTACCATCGACAAGGGCGAGATGAACAACATCAGCGTGCTGGACCCGGTGATGACCGCGGACGGTCTGGTGGGCCGCGTGACCGAGGTGGGAAAGACCTACGCCAAGGTGGTCACGATCCTGGATGTGGCAGTGGACGTGGGCGCCTATGACAGCGCCACCCGCGACATTGGCATTGTATCCGGGTCCATTGAGCTGGCGGCCGACGGGCAGTGCAAGATGGAGCATCTGCCCAGGGACAGCGAGGCCAAGGCCGGCAGCCTGGTGCTGACCAGCGGCGGTAGCCTGTTCCCGCGGGATATTCTGATCGGCCGCGTCGTCGAGGTGCACCCCAGCGTGCACGGTACCAGCGTGATTGCCACCATTGAACCGGCGGCGCCGATTAAGAGCGTGAAAAACGTATTTGTCGTGACCTCGTTCGAAGGCCAGGGGGAGGATTAGCTTCCGCGTTTGCGCATTTATTTTTCAAAGATTGGTTGCACAGGAATGAACCGTACCGCCACTGTAAAATTCATGAAATATGCCATATATGCCCTGCTGCTCCTTTTGCTGTATATTTTGCAAACGGTGCCGGGGCTATTTGTGTTGTTCGACACAAAGCCGGTTTGGGTGGTGCCGGCGGCTATCGCCATTGCCATGTTTGAAGGGGAGTTCGTCGGCGGCATCTACGGCGCTGTGGCGGGGCTTCTGTGCGATCTGGGCGGGTTTTCGCTGTTCGGCTTCAACGGCTTCCTCATCTGCCTGTGCTGTATCCTGGTTGGCCTGCTGGTGGAAAACCTGATGCACTGCAATGTTTGGAGCTGCCTTTTGTTTGTGTTTGTCACCATGCTGTTGTGCCGCAGCCTGGAGTACCTGTTCGCGTTCGGCATGTGGAGCTATGACGCGGGCTGGAGAGTGTATGCGCTGGACGAGCTGCCCATAGTGATCTACAGCACCCTGATCACCCCGCCGCCATATCTGATCGCGCGGGGACTGCACCGCAGATTCGAAGCGGCTCTGCGGTGAGCGAATGGGAAAATAGCCCATGCATAGAATAAGGAGGTAAAGGGGATGAAAATGTTTACACTGCGCATCCGGCGCTGGCTGCTGGTGACGCTGTTCGTGGTCGTGCTGGGGATATTTGTTGCCCGCCTGATGAGCATTCAGATCGTGAACGCCGAGACATACGCCAACATGCTCAACGGCCAGGCTATCAGCACCCAGACAGTCAAGGCCACCCGCGGTGAGATCGTGGACCGCAACGGCAAGCCCTTGGCTGTCAACCGCATGGGCAATGATGTGGTGCTTGACCGGGCCTACCTGCCCCCCGAACGGCAGAACGAGGTGATCATGGAGCTGCTCTACCTGTTCGAGCGCCTGGGTGAGCGCTGGACCGACAATCTGCCCGTTACCTCCGCCGAGCCCTACCAGTACAAGCAGGGACAGGACGCCGAGATCGAGCGCATGAAAAAGCTGCTGGACGCCCAGCCCTACGCCACAGCCGAGGATGCGGTGTACTGGCTGGTCAAGCGCTACAAGCTGGAGGGCTTCACCCCCGAGGAGCAGCGCAAGATCGCGGGTGTGCGCTACGAGATGGAGCAGCGCGGCTACACCTGGAACGTCCCCTACACCTTCGCCACCGACATCGACATCTCCTCGGTGATCCAAATTAAGGAGCGCAGTTACATGCTGCCCGGCGTGACCATCACCGAAAGCGGCGTGCGTATCCACCCCAACAGCAGCATTGCGCCCCACATTATCGGCACCATCGGGCCAATCTACGCGGAGGAGTACCAGGAGCTCAAGCTCAAGGGCTACGCCATGGACGACCGCGTGGGTAACGCCGGCATTGAAAAGCGCTTTGAGGATCAGCTGCGCGGCATAAACGGCAAGCGGGAGATCCACATCGACGCGGGCGGCGCCGTTGTGCGCGAGGTGGAAAACGAGCCCCCCGTGCCCGGAAATACCCTGATGCTCACGCTGGACAACGAGTATCAGCTGCTGGGCCAGGAGGCGCTGGAGCGTCAGATAGACTGGCTGCGGCAGAACGCGCTTTCCGGCCAGGGCAAAGAGGCCGCGGCCGGGGCCGTTGTGGCGGTCAAGTGCAAGACCGGCGAGGTGCTGCTGGCGGCCACGTTCCCCTCCTACGATCTGAACACCTTTAGCCAGGACTACAGCGAGCTGCTGGCCATGACCGAGGAGCGCCCGCTGTTCAACCGCGCGATCCAGGGCGTTTACGCGCCCGGGTCCACTTTCAAGCCCACTGTGGGTCTGGCGGGACTCGCCAACGGCGTAATCGACGAGAGCGCGATGGTCAGCTGCCAGCGGGTGTACACGTATTACGCGCCGGGCTACCAACCCGGCTGCCTGGGCTACCACGGTGGCATAAACGTGGTGAACGCGCTGCGGGTTTCGTGCAATATCTTTTTCTACGACACAGGCCGCCGTGTGGGCATCGACAACATCGAGAGCATGGCGATTCAGCTGGGGCTGGGCCAGGCCACCGGCATCGAAATCCCCGAGGCACTGGGCCAGATTTCCACCCCGGCGGCAAAAAAGGCCGACCCCAACAACAACGAGGATTGGTTCGCCGGCGATGTGCTGCAATCCTCCATTGGGCAGATGTACAACTGGTACACCCCGCTGCAAATGGCCAACTACGCGGCCACCATCGGCAACCGGGGCACCCGCATGAAGCTCACCATCCTGCACGAGGTGCGGGACTACGCCATGAACAACGTGGTCGTGCCCCTGAAGCCCGAGGTGGAGGCTGTGGTGGACGCACCGCCGGAGGCCTTTGAGACCATCGTCAAGGGCATGGTGGCCGCGTCTGGCTACAGCGGCACCGCCGCCCGGTACTTCGGCGGCTACCCGGTGACAGTCGCCTCCAAGACCGGCACGCCCGAAACCGCCAACCTGCCAAACTCGGTGTTCATCTGCTTTGCCCCCGCCGAGGACCCCGAGCTGGCCATCGCGGTGGTCATCGAGAAGGGCTGGCATGGCTACACCGGCGCGCCGGTGGCAAAGGAAATCTTCGACAAGTGGTTTGGCCTGGACAAATCGGGGGCGTCCCAGACAAAGGACACCTCCCAACCGTCCCCGTCCCCGGATGTGTCCACCCCGGCGCAAAATCCGGCGCCGGAAACCAGCACGCCGGCCGACGACACATCGCAGAGCCCTGCGGAAAGCTTCTTCCACGACTGATTTCTGTGGGAAATAGCAGGCCTGTTCTAAAAAAACCGCTTATCCGTTTGCGGCAGGCTTCAGAACAGGTCTGTTGCCTGATTCGGCCCGGAGGAAGCGATGGTTTGCCGCTGCGGAAATACACGGCGGCGGCGGTCATGAGTCATTTTATGTAAAATCCAGCACAATCAATAAAAACCGGGGATTTTTAAAAAATATGATTAGAGGAAAGAGTAGTTTTTTGGCTTTAAATGTGTTAGAATCTAAGAGACGGGGTGGAATAGAGTGAAAAGCATCGCGATAACCTCGGGAAAAGGCGGCACCGGAAAGTCCTGTATAGCGGCCTATACAGGGGCTGCGCTGGCCATGCAGGGGCGCAAAACATTGCTGCTGGAGCTGGGCTGCGGCTACCGCTCTCTGGATATCATCGCGGGCGTACAGGACCAGGTGGTATACGATATCGCCGACGTGCTGTCCGGTTTTTGCGATCTGGAAAAGGCCATCGTGCAGACTCAGTACCACGAAAATCTGTTTCTGCTGCCGGCGGGGCTTTCACCGGCGGCAGGGGTGGACAACGCGTGGCTGGGGGGCGTTCTGCGCACGCTAAGCACCGAGTTTGACATGGTGATCCTGGACGGCGTGGATTTCGCGGCTTTCTCCCCCAGGCTGGTGGACATCGTCCTGCAGGTGCTCACACCCGACACCCTGTGCATCCGGGCCTGTGCGCAGCAGTCCAGGGCGCTGTGCGAGTTGGGGGCAAAGCAGCTGCGCCTTGTGATCAATCAAGTCCCGGCAGAGATATTGCCCATGCAGGGCGCCAGGGATTTCGACGATATCATCGACCAGGTGGGCGCGCAGCTGATCGCGGTGATTCCCGAGAGCCCCAAGCTGCGGTACGCCTCCAACAACGCGCGGCGGCTGGACCCGGAATCGATCACGGTGCGGGTATTTGGAAATCTGGCGGGCAGGCTGCAGGGCAAGCGGCTGCCACTGCTGATAAGGTAAATGGAAAGTAGGTTTTAAATTGAACATTGCATTGATTGCACACGACGCGAAAAAGGAACTGATGGTGCAGTTTTGTATTGCCTATTGCGGCATTCTGAGCAGGCACAACCTGTGCTCCACCGGAACGACCGGTAAGCTGGTCAGCGAGGCCACCGGCCTTGAGATCGTCAAATTTCTAAGCGGTAGCCAGGGAGGCGAGCAGCAGATTGCCTCGCGCATCTCCTACAACGAAATAGATCTGCTGCTGTTCTTCCGTGACCCCATCGCGGCCAAGCCCAGCGAGCCCAACGAATCCACGCTGCTGCGGCTTTGCGATGTCCACAACATCCCGGTAGCCACCAATATTGCCACGGCCGAAGCGTTGATTCACGCGCTGGAGCGGGGCGACCTGGACTGGCGCGACATTGTAAAGCCTATACGGTAAACCGCCTTACAGTGCGGTGCGCCCAACAAGGCAAATCCGGACAAGCCGCCGGGTTTGTTTTTGTGCGCGCCTGTGATCGTCTCTGCGTCCCTTGGCCAAAGCGCAGGGGGCCAGAGACTTTTGTCTTTTTGTAGATCTGTGGTATAATAATTGCGATTACTGATTGGGAAAGGACGACAAACACCAATGGCGCTGAAAACAAAATCCATTCAGGGCACGCGGGACATTGTGCCCGCCGAAAGCGTGAAGTGGCAGTACGTGGAGCGCGTGACACTGGAAACCGCGCGTGCCTACGGATTTGCGGAGCTCCGCCTGCCCACCATTGAAAAGACCGAGCTGTTCCAGAAGTCGGTGGGGGAAACCACCGATGTGGTGCAGAAAGAGATGTACACCTTTGAAAAGGGCAGGGAGTCCATCACACTGCGCCCCGAGGGCACGGCGGGCACCGTGCGGGCGGTGATGGAGACCGGACTGCTGGGCGAGGCTTTGCCCGTGAAGGTCTGCTATATTCTGTCCTGCTTCCGCCACGAACGGCCCCAGGCGGGCAGGCTGCGGGAATTCCATCAGTTTGGCGTCGAGTGCTTCGGCAGCCCGTCGCCCTCCGCCGACGCCGAGGTGATCGGTGTGGCCAAGGATATCTTCAACCGGCTGGGCCTGGGCGGCATTGAGCTGCGCGTGAACTCCATCGGCTGCCCCAGCTGCCGGCCCGGGTACAACGAGGCGCTGGTGGAGTACTACAGGCGGCACGAGCAAAGCCTGTGTCCGCTGTGTAAGGAGCGACTGGAGAAAAACCCGCTGCGCCTGCTGGACTGCAAAAACGAAAGCTGCGCGGCGCTGGCCAGCCAGGCGCCTGTCATCACGGATTACCTGTGCGATGAGTGCGGCGCCCACTTTGAAGGGCTGCAAAAGCGGCTGCGGGCCATGGATATCCACTTCACGGTGGACCCTTTCATCGTGCGCGGACTCGACTACTACACCAAGACCGTGTTCGAGTTTGTGACAAGGCAGATTGGTTCCCAGGGCACCGTTTGCGGCGGCGGCCGCTACGACCTGCTCACCGGGCAGATGGGCGGCCCCCCCACCCCGGCGCTGGGCTTTGCCATGGGGCTGGAACGGCTGCTCATGCTTATGGAGGCGCAGGGCTGCGCTTTTCCGGCGCTTCCGGCTTGCGACTGCTACATCGGCAGCATCGGCGAGGAACAGAGCGTCACGGCGCTAAAGCTCGCTTCCACCCTGCGCGCCGAGGGCTTCCAGGTACTGGTAGACACAGTGGGGCGCTCGGTCAAGGCGCAGATGAAGTACGCCAACAAGGTGGGCGCCCGCTTTTCCTGCATGATCGGCGAGGAAGAGCTGCGCCAGGGCAAGGTGACCCTTAAGCACATGGACAGCGGCGAGGGGGACGAGCTCGGCCTGAGCGCCGCCGCGTTCACCCGGTTCTTCCACGCGCGGCTTGCGGCCCCCACAAGCTTACACTGAAATAAGGAGACGAAAACCATGGCGGATACAATGAACGGGCTTTCCCGTACCCACTACTGCACCGGGCTCAGCGAGGGGGACATCGGCAAAACTGTTACCGTAGCGGGATTTGTGAGCAAAATGCGCGACAAGGGCAGCCTTGTGTTTATCGACCTGCGGGACCGCACCGGCATCCTGCAGCTGATGCTCGATAACCAGACCCCGGAGGACCTACGCAAAAAGGCTGCCAGTGTGCGGGCCGAGTATGTGCTGATAGCCCGTGGCGTTGTGCGGGAGCGCTCCAGCAAGAACCCCGACATTCCCACCGGCGGCATTGAGGTGTTTGTAAGCGACCTGCGCATCCTCTCCAAGGCCGAAACGCCCCCCTTTGAGATCACCGACCAGACAAATGTCAAGGAGGAGCTGCGCCTGCGCCACCGCTACCTGGACCTGCGCCGCGGCGAGCTGCAGCACACGCTGATGATGCGGCACAAGATCGTGAAAGCTGCCCGGGACTACTTCGACCGCGAGGGCTTTTTTGAAATCGAAACCCCTGTCCTGATCAAATCCACGCCCGAGGGCGCCCGCGACTACCTGGTGCCCTCCCGCGTGCACCCGGGGCAATTCTACGCGCTGCCCCAGTCGCCCCAGCTCTACAAGCAGCTGCTCATGCTGTCCGGCTACGACAGATATATGCAGGTGGCGCGCTGCTTCAGGGACGAGGATCTGCGCGCCGACCGCCAGCCCGAGTTCACCCAGATCGACGTGGAGATGTCTTTTGTGCGGGAGGAGGACGTGATGGCGGTGGCCGAGGGCTTTATGGCCCACACGTTCAAGCAGGTGCTGGATGTGGACATCGCCACGCCTTTCCGCCGCATCCCCTACCAGGAGGCCATGGACCGGTACGGCTCGGACAAGCCGGACACCCGCTTTGGCCTGGAGCTGCGCGACCTGACCGGACTGCTGAAAAACACCGGGTTCAAGGTGTTTTCCGGCGCGATTCAGGGCGGTGGCAGCGTGCGTGGCATCAATGTGAAAGGCGCGGCCGACACCCTGTCCCGCAAAGAGATCGACAAGCTCACCGAGGTGGCCAGGACATACCGGGCCAAGGGCCTGGCGTTCACCAGACTGGCCGGAACAGGCGAGTCGTCGTCCTATGAGAAATTCCTAGACGAGGCGGAGCGGGACGCGGTCCGCCAGGCGCTGGGCGCCGAGCCCGGCGACGTGCTGCTGCTGGTTGCCGACACCGAAAACGCCGTGGTGTACGACAGCCTGGGGGCGCTGCGCTGTCACCTGGCCGAGGGGCTGGACCTGATCCCCGCGAACAGCTTCGACCTGCTGTGGGTGGTGGATTTCCCGCTGTTCGAATACGACCCCGAGGAAAACCGCTACGTGGCAAAGCACCACCCGTTTACCTCCCCCAAGCCGGAGGACCTGGACAAGCTGGAAAAGGACCCTGCTCAAGCGCGGGCCAGAGCCTACGACATCGTGCTCAATGGCTGCGAGGTGGGCGGAGGCTCGGTGCGCATCAGCGACCCCGAGCTGCAGCAGCGCATGTTCACGGCGCTGGGCCTGGACGAGGAAACCCAGGACGAGCGGTTTGGCTATCTGCTGGAGGCGTTTCGCTACGGTGTGCCCCCCCACGGCGGCATCGCTTTTGGGCTGGACCGCCTGGTGATGCTGATGCTGGGCAAGCAGTCCATCCGGGACGTGATCGCGTTCCCCAAGGTGCAGAACGCCAGCGACCTGATGGCCCAGTGCCCCTCGCCCGTGGACCAGAAAAATCTGGACGAACTGCATATAAAAATAAAAACAGCCGACGCGTAAGCGCCGGCCCCGGGGCGCGGCGCGCCCCTTATCGTTTGTGGTCAATTCAACAACAGCAGCGAGATCGTGGGAATCGTGAGGATACACAGCATGGTGCTCATCAGAATCACCCTGGAGCAGAGCAACGGGTTGTTGTCATGGGCTGTGCTGACCATGCCCACCATGGCGCCGGTGGGGGTGGCGGCCACAAACAGCTGGATACCCAGCATCACCGGGTCCTTGATGAAGAGCCGCAGCACAAAGTGCACCGCGATAGGGCAGGCGATCAGCCGCAGAAACGTGGCCAGATAGACGCGTCCGTCGGTGAACACGCCCAGCAGCCGCTCCTGCGCCAGCGCGTGGCCCAGAATGATCATGGAGAGCGGCGTTACCATGGAGCCCAGCATGTCCAGTGTGTTGGTCACGGGAAAAGGCAGCCTTACCGAGAGCACAAACAGCAGCAAGCCCACAATGCAGGCGATCAGCGTAGGGTTGCACAGCGCGCGCTGCAGAGCTTTCAAGAAACCGCTGTTCCCGCGATTTTCCCGCAGCGAGAGCATAAGCACCCCCACCAGGTAAAACAGCAGGTTGAAAGAGAATATGATCCCGGCCAGCGTGGACTGGGCCGTGTCGCCGTATAAAGCCAGTATAATCGGTCTGCCGATGAAGATGGCGTTGGAAAAACAGACGCAGGCCATCAGCGCGCCCGATTCTTTTATCGGGATGCGGCGCGCAAGGCAGACCGGCAGGGTGAACGCAATGCCTACCAGGATCATCAGGGCCATGCTCAGCAGACAGGTGCCGAAGCCCGCCAGCAGCTTGAACGAAAAGGGTACTTGCAGGCTGTTGATGACCATGGCCGGCAGCAGCACGGTGGTCATCAGATAGGAGAACGCGCCGATGATGTGGCTGTCCAGCTTCCCGAGCTTGGTGAGCAGGTAGGCGATCAGCATGATCAGAAACATCGAAACCAGCTGGGTCAGTATGGTTATGGCTAGCATGCAGGCACCTGATTTCTGTAAGGGTATGGATCGGGACACGCAAAATATGACATTTTTATTATACATGATTTCCAATAAAAATAACAGCCCTGAAAAAGCGGCGGGTGTAAAAACCTGCATTCATGATGCGGAATAGCCCGCTGTCCGCTGGGGATGATACTATCATGAGTCAGAAACTCGGAGAAAGGAAAGGAACAGGCATGGCAATGAAGAGGACCGCACTGATCACCGGCGCCACCGGCGGCATCGGGGAGGAGCTCTGCCGCGTGTTTGCCCGGTGCGGCTACGACCTGGTAATCACCGCCCGCAGTGAGCAGTGCCTTAATGAGCTGGCGGTTCGGCTATGGCAGGCCTATGACGCCAAGGTTATGGTCGTCGCCCAGGACCTTGCACAGCCCGGGGCCGCGCAGCACATCTACAACCGGCTGGGCTGCGCGGGTATTTCGGTGGATGTGCTGGTAAATAACGCGGGCTACGGCATGGGCGGAGATTTTGCCGACAACGACCCCGCCCGGCAGGAAACGATGCTGCAGCTGAATGTGGGCGCGGCCACCAGGATGTGCCGCCGCTTTCTGCCCGACATGCTGGACCGGGGCAGCGGCAGGATACTGAACATGGCCTCCATCGGGGCGTTTGTGCCCGGCCCTGCCAATTCGATCTACTGTGCGGCCAAGGCGTATTTGCTGCACCTGAGCGAGGCCCTCTCCCAGGAGGTGCGGGGCACCGGTGTCAGCGTTACAGCGGTGTGCCCCGGCGCCACCAGAACAAACTTTGCCCGTCGGGCGGACATGGAGTCCACCTATCTGTTCAAGGTGGGGGTCATGAACCCAAAGCAGGTGGCCCACGCCGCCTACCGGGCCATGATGCGGGAAAAGCCGGTGACAGTGGTGGGTGCGCTGAACAAGGCGGCCATCTTCGCCACCCGCCTTGTTCCCCGCTGTGTCAGCGCGAAAGCATCGGGGTTTATCCAGAAGCCCCGCGGCGGCAGCGGGATTGTGTACAAACTGAAATAAAATGATATAAGCACAGGGGTGTCGCAAATGCGACACCCCTGTGCTTATCAAGATGATGTTGGCACATCCGACAAAAACCGTGCCGCCTCCTTGTCAATAATAAATAATTATCATAAATAATAAATTATTATTGACAAATGAAGGTAGATGGGGTATCATATAGACAGGCAGATACCTGTGGCGATGCCATCTAGGCATGTGCCCAGGCGGGAATTTGTATTGAGTATAGAATGGGGGCGGTTCTTCTGGAAGTCGATATACACCCCAAGCTGAAAGAGTACATACCATTGGCGGAGTTCATGTCCAAATGCTACGGAGACAACGTGGAGGTTGTGCTGCACGACATTTCCGACCTGGACCATTCCGCTGTCGCCATTTACAACAGCCATGTGAGCGGCCGCGAAACGGGCGCGCCCTTTACCTACTTCGGGCTTAAAATCATCCGGGAGGAGCTGTACAAGAAGCAGGACTACGTGGTGGACAAACGGAATATTCTCAGCAACGGCAAAGTGCTGCGGGCATCCACCTACTTCATCACCGACGACGACGGCAGCCTGATCGGCACGCTGTGCGTGAACATGGATGTGAGCCACTTTGTGGAGCTCAGCCACATGTTCGACCGCATGGCCTTTGGCGCAGGCGGCGAGAAAGAACTGCCGGAGCCGTTGCCCGAGCCGGCGTCCAGCCCCAAAGAGACCTTTCCCACCACCGTGGACGACCTGATCGACGGCACGCTCAGCGAGTTTGTGGGGGACGCGGGCTCGGCGGACATCATGACGCCCGAGCAGAAGATTGAATTTGTTGGGAGACTGTCCGACAAGGGCATTTTTATGTATAAGGGAACGGTGAAGAAAGTGTCTGTGGCGCTGGGCGTTTCAGAGCCTTCCGTCTACCGGTACCTGAACATGGCAAACAGCAACCAAGGCAGACATGGATAAAAAGAAAGGTGGTAGAAGCAGTGTCAAAAATGGTGGAGATACGGTGGCACGGCCGGGGAGGGCAGGGCGCAAAGACAGCGTCGCTGCTGCTGGCGGACGCGGCGTTCAACACGGGAAAATACGTGCAGGGGTTCCCCGAGTACGGCCCTGAGCGGATGGGCGCGCCGATCACGGCGTACAACCGGATCAGCGACGTGCGCTGCACGGTGCACTCGAATATCTATGATCCGGACTACGTGGTGGTGGTGGACGCGACCTTGCTTTCGGCGGTGGACGTGACAAAAGGCCTGAAAGAGGACGGCGCGATCATCATCAACTCCGAAAAGAGCCCGGAGCAGTTGCGCGGGCAGCTGAAAGGGTACAAGGGCAAGGTATGCACGATCGACGCGGGCAAAATCTCGGAGGAGGAGCTTGGCCAGAACTTCCCAAACACGCCGATGCTGGGTGCGGTGGTAAAGGTAAGCGGGCTTATCCCGGAGCAGGAGTTTATCAAGGATATGGAGGGCTCGTTCCACCACAAGTTTGCGACTAAGCCCCAGGTGATCGAGGGGAACATGAAAGCGCTGCGGCGCTCGATGCAGGAGGTGCAGGGACTATGAGCAAATACATACCCGCCGCCGAGGTAAACGAGGCGATCACATGGAAGGACATCTCGCCCGCGGGGGAGATTTTTGAAGGCGGCACCGCCGCTCTGGTGAACACAGGGGATTGGCGGACCATGATCCCCACCTTTATCGAGGAAAAGTGCAAGCACTGCATGCTGTGCTTGCCGGTATGCCCGGACAGCTCGATCCCGGTAAAGGACGGGAAGCGGCTGGACTTTGACTTCATGCACTGCAAGGGGTGCGGGGTGTGCTACAAGGTATGCCCGTTTGACGCGATCACCTTTGGAAGGGAGGAGAAGTAATGGGAATTCGTGAAAGACTTTCGGGCAACGAAGCGGTTGCCTTTGCGATGAAGCAGTTGAACCCGGACGTGATGGGTGCGTTTCCCATCACGCCGTCCACCGAGATACCGCAGTATTTCTCCCAGTACGTGGCCAACGGCGAGGTGGACACAGAGTTTGTGGCGGTGGAAAGCGAGCACAGCGCGATGAGCTGCTGTATCGGCGCCCAAGCGGCCGGCGGCCGCGCGGTGACAGCCACGTCGTCCTGCGGACTGGCGCTGATGTGGGAGATGCTGTACGTGGCGGCGTCGTCAAGGCTGCCGATCACGCTGGCGTGCATCAACCGCGCGCTGTCGGGTCCCATCAACATCAACAACGACCACTCGGATTCCATGGGCGCGCGGGATTCCGGCTGGATCCAGATTTACGCCGAGAATAACCAGGAGGCCTACGATAATATGTGCATGGCCATGCGCATCGGTGAGCACCCGGATGTGCGGCTGCCGGTGATGACCTGCCAGGACGGCTTTATTACATCCCACGCAATCGAGAACATCGAGCTGCTGGAGGACGATGTGGTCAAGGCGTTTGCGGGCGGCTACAAGCCGGAGCAGTACCTGCTCAAGCACGAGAACCCGGTGGCGGTGGGCCCCTACGACGTGGCCTCCTACTACATGGAGCACAAATACCAGCAGGCCGTGGCGATGAAAAACGCCAAGAAAGTGATTCTGGATGTGGCGAAAGAGTTCGCGCAGGTGTCCGGCAGGGAGTACGGCCTGTTCGAGGAGTACAAAATGGAGGACGCGGAGCGCGCGATCCTGTTGATCGGGTCTAGCGCGGGCACGGCGAAAGCGGCGGTGGACGCGCTGCGGGCAAAGGGCGAAAAGGTGGGTCTGATCAAGCTGCGCGTGTTCCGTCCGTTCCCGATGCGGGAGCTGGCGGCGGCACTGTCGAAGATGAAAGCGGTGGCGGTGCTGGACAAGGCGGACAGCTTTTCAAACTGCGGCGGCCCGTTGTTTGCGGAAACGCGCAGCGCCTGCTACGATCTGGAAAATCCGCCCAAGATGGTGAACTATGTCTACGGCCTGGGCGGGCGCGATGTGCGCGTGGAGAACATTGAATTTGTATACGGCCAGCTGGCGGAAATCGTGAAGACGGGCAAGGCCGGCGAGCTATACCGTCATCTCGGCGTAAGGGGGTACTAAGAATGGCATATAATCTGAAGCAAGAGGTAGCAAAGCAGGAGCGGTTTTCGGGCGGACACAGGATGTGCGCGGGCTGCGGCTCGCCTGTGGCGGTGCGGGGCGTGCTGCGGGCCCTGGAGCCGGAGGACAAGGCTGTAATCGGGTGCGCGACAGGCTGCCTGGAGGTGTCGAGCTTTCTGTACCCCTACACGGCGTGGCAGGACAGCTACATCCACAGCGCGTTTGAAAACGCGGGGGCGACGCTGAGCGGGGTGGAAGCGTGCTACCGGGTCATGAAGAAAAAGGGCACGGTTGACGACACGTTCAAGTTCATCGCGTTCGGCGGTGACGGCGGCACCTACGACATCGGGTTCCAGAGCCTTTCAGGGGCGATGGAGCGCGGGCACGACATGGTGTATGTGTGCTATGACAACGAAGCATACATGAACACGGGCATTCAGCGTTCATCGTCCACGCCGAAGTTCGCGGACGCGACCACGTCGCCCGCGGGCAGCGTGGTGCCGGGCAAGCAGCAGAACAAGAAAGACCTGAGCGAGGTGCTTGCGGCCCACAATATCCCGTATGTGGCGCAGACCACGTTTATCGGGAACTTTAAGGACCTGCACGAGAAAGCGCACAAGGCGATCTATACGCCCGGGGCCGCGTTTTTGAATGTAATGGCGCCCTGTCCGCGCGGCTGGAGGTATCCCAGCGAGAACCTGATGGAGATCTGCAAGCTGGCGGTGGAAAGCTGCGTGTGGCCGCTGTACGAAGTGGAGAACGGGGAGTGGAAGCTGACCTACGAGCCCAAGAAAAAGCTGCCCGTGGAGGACTACCTGAAGCCCCAGGGCCGCTTCAGCCATCTGTTTAAAAAGGGCAATGATTGGATGATCCAGGAGTGGCAGAATTCTGTCGACAAAAAGTGGGAAAAGCTGCTCCAAAAGTGTAAGTAGCGGGATTTTTTCTATAGACATTTGAAGCGTGGGAAACCCCGGCAAGGGATTTCTCCGCCATCACCGCCAAGATCAGTCAAAAAAAACCAAAAAGAGTGGAACCCCGGACAGGAGCCTGTCCGGGGTTCTATTTGCGGCACTGAACAGGAAGCCCGCTCATTCATTTGCGGCGGGTTTCAGAACAGGTCTATTCCCCATGCTTGTTTCATATGGCGCTTTGTTCAAGCGTGTCCATATCCGTGTCTGAAAATAGCAGGCGGCTGTTGAGCAAAAGCACCATGTACTTGTCCAGCTTGCCGATTCCGGTTACATAACGCGCCGAGGCATCCGCGGAGAAAGAAGGTGGAGGTGTAACAAGGCCTCCGTCGATTTCCAAAACATCCTCCACCGCGTCGACAATCAGGCCCACATACACGCTGTCAATATCCACAATAATCACGCAGGTGCGGTCGGTGTATTCCCTTTCCGGTTTGCCGAAGCGAAGGTTTACATCAATCAGCGGTATCACCCGGCCCCGCAGGTTGATGACGCCTTTTGCGTAAAAAGGAAGCTCCGGCAGCTCGGTCACAGGCTGGATTTGGACGATCTCGATCACATTGGCAATGGAAACTCCATAATGCTGCCCGTCAATCTGAAAGGTGAGATATTTCGCCGAAACATCGCTGTCCGGCGCCAGTTGCCGAATGACTTCATTTATATTGTCCATTTTCATCCTCCTTTCTGTAATCTCAATATTTATCGTGGGACAAGGCAAAAGCGGTCGTATCAGGCTGCTTGTGAACACGCGAGTCAGCTTTTTTTTCGGAGCCGAAAGACAAACCAATTTGAGAGTCTGCCTGTTTGAGTCTGAACCTTGCCACGATTTCATTGAGAACAACAGCCTGTGCCGACATTTCCTGGGCCGCGGCGGCGGACTCTTCCGCCGTGGCGGAGTTTGCCTGCACCACGATGGATATCTGCTCAATCCCCTGGTTGATCTCATGGATGGACCGCACCTGTTCGTCGGACGCGACGGCCACCCCGCTCACCAGCCGGGCAAGCTCTTGTGCGTACTCAATCACCGATCCCAGGCTGTTGTTTGTTTTCGCTACTATCTGGTTGCCCTCCTGCACCCGTTCGGAGCTTCCCTCAATGAGCGCGGCGGTCTCCTTGGCGGCGGCGGACTTGGACGCCAGGTTGCGCACCTCGTCGGCGACAACGGCGAAGCCCTTGCCGTGCTGACCGGCGCGGGCGGCTTCCACAGCCGCGTTCAGGGCCAGGATGTTGGTCTGGAACGCGATGTCGTCAATGACCTTGATTACTTTTGTGATGCTGGCGGAGCTTTCGTCGATGCTCTTCATTGCCGCCAGCATATCCTCCATCGACCGCACACTGTCCGTTAATTGGGTTGACGCCTTTTCGTTCGCCTCCCGGGCTTTTGCGGAGTTTTCCGCGTTGTGGTTGGTTTTCTCCTGCAATTCGGAAAGTGTCGCGGAAAATTCCTCAATGCTGGCAGCCTGCTCGCTGGATCCGGACGCAAGACCCTGGGCGGCCTGGGAAACCTGCCCCGCTCCCGATGAAACCTGGCCGGATGCCGTGCGGATCTCGCCGAACATGTGGTTCAGGCTTTCCATCATCTTGATGATAGAAATGCCGATGTTGTCCTTTTCCGACAAAAGCCTCAATTCGGTGGTCAAATCGCCGCCTGCCACCTTTTCAAGGGCTTTGCTGATATCCTGCAAGCGAAAGATCACCATGCCGAGAGCTTCCTGACACGATCCGATTTCATCCTTGTTTCTCTTTTTATAATGTTCATTGTCTTCATCCGTCATGGCAAGATCGCCCTCCGCGCCAAATCTTATTCAGATTGTCCATCACAAGTACAACTTTTTCGGCATTTGGATACTGATTGTCTAACACCCATTTTACACGACGTGCCCAATCTTTCTTGGTTCTATGTTCAAACGCTTCGGCGTATCGCCAACCCGCAAGAGGCTCTGTGAAAATGAAAATGCTATAGGTACCCTCACGTATGTACTCGTTGTCAACTTTCTCCACCTTACCTGGCTTCATCGGAACCGGTTCGCGAGCTTCGCCGAGCAATTGAAACGGCTTCTCATCCATACAAACCACAGGTCTGGCGGGATCATATGGACGCGAATACACTTCTAATACGTCTTCCATTGCAGCGACAAACGCGGCGTTTTGTTCGGGTGGAATGCACCAATACGCTTTTAGATGTGGCTTATGTTGTGTTTTTTTAAAAACGCGTTGTGAAAGGGGCTTTAAAATTCGCCGTTAAAAACAAATATATTAGTGAAAACGTTATGGGCGGGATGGAAAGACCAAAAAGCAAATTGCTTGTAGACGAAGAAGAATATAAGGCGTTCACGCAAGAGGAAATGCAAACTTTGTTTAATGCGGTAGAGCATCCCATGTGGAAAGCTGTTATAACGACCATGAGATATACAGGTATCCGGGTGAAGCCGCTGGGCTTAAATGGAGTGATTTCGATTATAATGCCATGATTGTAAAAATCCGTAGGGCGTTAAGTTCTGACTTAGAGTATAAAGAAAAAGTCAGAAAATGCTGCAATGGCACCCCCATTTATAAGGATCTAAAAAATGCGGACAGAAGAAAAAACAGGGAAATCAAGGCGGCTCGAAATTTGCGTATTAATGAGGAAGTGAAAAAAGCAATATGAGTCCTCTCAGGAACCGCACGGATAAAAATACAAAAAAGCATACAGAAAGCGCATGGTGGCAGGCAAAGAAAAAAGCGTAAGGAAAACAAGCCCGACAAGGCGAGCGATGAAAGGAG